>Ga0136641_1000213_pt1 | contig 24890 bp, 26 predicted proteins | sample EliLak1302023Y_FD_115312 | JGI IMG/M metagenome (GOLD analysis project Ga0136641, IMG submission 115312) | Freshwater microbial communities from Elizabeth Lake, Yosemite National Park, California, USA - 13020-23Y | ecosystem: Environmental > Aquatic > Freshwater > Lake ...
GTTGGTTCATCTAGCATCAACAACTTTGGATTAGGTAACAACGCCGCAGCAATTCCTAAGCGCTGCTTCATTCCTAATGAATATGTCTTAAATTTTGATTTGCCGCGATCGCCTAACCCCACTTGTTCAAGCAAGCCTTGTACGCGATCTAAAGGAAATCCACCGAGATTTGCTAAAACATTTAGATTTTCTTTTCCACTTAAAGCTGGATAGAAAGCTGGACCTTCGATCATCGCGCCAACGCGAGGCAGATATTTTTCAGGATGCTTAATTGATTCACCCAAAATTTCACCCGTACCGCCAGTTGGCGAAATGAGACCCAGCAGCATGCGCATTGTGGTGGTTTTACCTGAACCATTAGGGCCAACAAATCCGCAAATCGTGCCGAGTGGGACTTCAAAGGTGGCATGAGATACAGCTACTTGTTCTCCGTATCGCTTACTTAAATCTGTAACTGAAATTGCGGTGTTGGACATAGCCCATACTCTGCCACAATTAACCCATGAGTAAGCGACCTTGGGGCTACCGTCCGATTAATGAGCGCCCTGAACCTTCCTGGGAATTACATGAGCAGACACATTCAGTGCGTGCTGGTCTTGCTCGTTCAGGTTTCGGTGAAACTTCTGAAGCACTTTATTTAAATAGCGGTTTCACTTATTCCTCGGCTGACGAGGCTTTTGATTCATTTGCTGAAGAAACCGACCATTTTCTTTATAGCCGATTTCATAATCCAACTATTGCAATGTTTGAGCAACGTTTAGCTGCAATCGAAGGTGCAGATTTCTGTGTAGCAACAGGTTCAGGAATGTCAGCAATGTTTGCATCACTTGCTTGTTTAGTTGAGCAAGGCGATCATGTTGTTGCATCAGCTGCAATGTTTTCGTCATGCCACGTTGTTATAACTGAATTCCTACCTAAATGGGGCGTAACTTTTGAATTAGTTAAGGGTAACGATCCCGCAGCTTGGGCTAGAGCTTTAACTAAACCAACTAAAGCCGTATTCATTGAAACACCAAGTAATCCACTTCTTGAAATTGTAGATATTCAAATGGTCAGTGATCTTGCACATAAAGTTGGTGCAACCGTAATCGTTGATAACGTAATGGCCTCCCCTATCTTGCAAAGACCACTTCAACTTGGCGCCGACGTAGTTATGTATTCAGCTACAAAACACATCGATGGGCAAGGACGTGTTCTTGCAGGCGCACTACTTGGATCTCGTGAATATATATTTGAAAAACTATTGCCCTTTGTGCGCCACACTGGACCAGCATTGAGTGCTTTTAATGCGTGGGTACTCGTGAAATCTTTGGAAACAATGGAGATGCGCGTACAACGCATGACAGAAAATGCTCAAGCTGTTGCCGAGTTCCTTGAAACTAGAAAAGAAATTAAATCTGTTCGTTTCCCTGGACTTAAATCTCATCCTGAATATGAATTGGCCAAGAAGCAAATGTCGGGTGGCGGAACAACAATTGGCATTGAATTTGCCGGTAACCAAAAGGCTGTATTTGCCTTTATGAATAAGCTGCGGGTCATAGATATTTCAAACAATTTAGGTGATAGCAAATCCCTGATCACCCACCCCGCTTCAACCACACATCGTCGCTTAGCGCCTGAAGTTCAGGCTGAGATGGGTATTACTGAATCAGTAATGCGCTTATCAATTGGTTTAGAACATTCGAGCGACTTGATTAAGGATTTAACTCAAGCGCTTAATTGAGCAACAACAAGAACTAAAGATAACAAGCTTAAATAAGTAATTGACCACTGGAAAATCTTGCCCGCAACTTTTCCGTAATCTGGTGAATCCACTTTGAGCGCAATCAATTCTCTCGCAAAAACTAATCCAAGTAGCACAGTGACAACTAGTGACCATATCGGTAATCCAGCAGAAAGAATTAGCCAAACTGAACATGCAATCATCAAAGTTGTGTGAAACCACATCTCTTTGTGAACGCGTGACTTGCTGGCCACTACTGGCAACATCGGAATTCCAGCAGCTGCATAATCCTCTTTATACTTAATCGCTAGTGCCCAAAAATGTGGTGGCGTCCAGAAGAAAATCACCATAAAGAATGCAACCGCCGGAATAGACAGTGAATTCGTTACAGCCGCCCAACCAATTAATACCGGCATACAACCTGCAGCACCCCCCCAGACAATATTTTGAGATGTACGGCGCTTCAAGCCAATCGTATAAACCAAAACATAAAACGCAATTGCAATGACTGAAAGTAAAGTTGCCAGAGGAGTTGTAAAAATCCAGAACATGATCAGAGAAAAAACTCCCACTGCAGTTGCAAATATTGTCGCATTAGTTTTGCTAACTGCGCCGGTGACAATTGGGCGCTTTGCGGTTCGTGCCATCAACTTGTCGATGTCACTTTCAATAACCATATTGAAAGCATTTGCACTTCCGGCAGACAAAGTTCCCGCAATAATCGTTGTTGCAACTAATGAAAATGACGGTAAACCTTTTGCGGCTAAAACCATTGCTGGCAAAGTGGTTACCAGGAGCAGCTCAACGACCCTAAGTTTCATTAGGTCGAGGTAACCCCTCATAGTTGTGCTCACTGCCTTAGATTACTCAGCATCCTGGTAAGGAGTTCTCAGATTCTTCTCAGGTGTATGCATTACTTTCTGCTTAACGAAAGGAAGTCCCCATGACTCCAGACCAGAAACCAGAATGGTTCCAGATCGCAGAAGCAGATAATGCCGCATCTGTTCGAAAGGTATCCAAGAAGCTACCCATCATTGCTTTAATGGCAGTTGCTGGAATTCTCGGAGTCGGTGTAGTCACGGCACAAACTCAGGGTGAATCCCCTGCGGTTGCAACAGAAACTGTTGCTCCAGTAATTTCAACTTCATCAACACCAGTAACTTCATCAACACCAGTAGCTTCGACTGCACTAACTGCACCCAAGGCGCCGACTGGAAATGAAAATTCAGATGATGCAGTTAGTCCTTCTCTGCAAATGGCACCCGCACCTGCGAAGAGTGGCATCACGACTCCTAAGATTGGGAAATTACCCAAAGGTGGAGAACATGAAGGTGGCGGAGAAGACGACTAAGGAGTCGTATTTCCTGCATTAGAAATTTCGGCATCAATATTTGGTGCCGCAATTCTTCCCAGTAATTTATCTATTGCAGCCCGTGCTTTTAATTCTGCCGAAGTTCCTTTTGGGATTTTATCGGCTAACGTAACAAATACATATTCGCGATCAGTTGATTGAACATATCCAGCTAAATTTACGGTGCCATTTAATGTGCCAGTCTTAGCATGAACTAAACCAACAGCATTCGGTGCCGTAGTACTGAAGCGATCTTTCAATGTTCCTGAAACTCCACTGACTGGCAAGTCGCTATAAAGTGCAGCAAATTTAGGATCCTTGCGCAGATTAATCAAAAGTTGGCCCATGATTGTTGCAGTAATTCGATTTTTCTTTGAAAGACCACTTCCATCGGCAACAACTAATGCAGAAGAATCAATATTAAATTTCTCAAGGAAAGATGCAAAAGTGATTGCTACGCCTTTGTCATCGAAAGGATGACCAGCCGCTCTTGACGACAGCCGAGCTATACGCTCAGCCAATAAGTTGTCACTATTCAGCAAAGTAAATTTCAGAATCTCCTCAATTGTTGGAGAGTTTGAATCCATAATCTTAAGGTCTGCATGGCTTTGCGTGGTCTCAGGTGAAACGCTTTTGAAGGTTGGCCTAAAACCATGCTTAGCCCAGAAACTTTTCAAGAATGCCACATCATTTGAAAAGAGGCCGTTGTAATAAACTGTAATGCCCCTCAAAGAACCTTTATTTGCCGCTTTAAGCGCCTTCATGGAAGTAAAACCAATTCGAGGGAGTGAGGTTCGGTGCATTTTTACAGCTACGGTGTTGTCAGTGCTAAACCAAGGGTCTAATGAACCTTGAATAACCAAGCTCTTTGGGGAATTTCCCACTGATACCGCTGTATTAAAACTACTTGCTGGATCTAAATATTCATACGCAGCTGCTCCGGTAAGAATTTTCATGACTGACGCTGGTATCCGTGGCGTATCGGCATTGCGGCGATAAATAACTTCGCCAGTTTTTTCATCAATTAAAATCATCGCTGGGTTTGATAGGGCGGGCGAAATAAGTAATTGATCTAAAATTGCTGGAATTTCACTCGGCGATGGAACAGCTTGCGCCGAACTTATAGAAAGGACGGTCGCAAATAGTGCGGTTATAAATACTAACTTTTTAGACATTAAAAATATTATCGCCAGAGTGAAGCGATAAGAATATTAGTAACAGTTAATCCAACGAGTAGTAACCAAGTTTTCTTCGGTAACTCAGGTTTTTTTACATTCTTATAGCCGATAGCAAGAATTGCGATAAGTACAAATAACTTGATGCCATATTTCGTGTGATTCAAAGTTTGGTCTGGATGAACCGTGGAGTACATGCCAACCATGGCAACTCCAGCAATTAGTGCAGTAAGGCCGGCGTGCAGAATTCCTGGGTTGAACTTACGTGGATTCTTATTCCACTGAATTAGCAATAGCGCAAGAATTGCAACTACGCAGAGGACGTGGACACCTAGAAGGATGCTGTTGATTAGTGACATGTATGCAGTTTAGAGTGCCACCATGTCTTCTCCAACTACGCCAGCCTCAATTGGACCGGGTGAGTTTTTCCCAGTCGTCGGAGTTGGACCACATGATCAACCATGGCCAGAAGGGCCGCAATACGACCCTGAGTTATTACTGAATGGTGATCGCAGAAATGTTTTAGACCATTACCGTTACTGGACTGTTGAAGCGATAGTTGCCGATTTAAATACAAAGCGGCATCCACTGCAGATTGCCATTGAAAATTGGCAACATGATTTAAATATTGGCTCAATAGTTCGAACTGCAAATGCTTTTAACGTTACAGCTGTTCACATTATTGGAAAGCGTGACTGGAACAAGCGCGGTGCGATGGTGACTGATAGATATCTAACTGTCCACCATCACCCCACCGTTGAAGAGTTTGCGCAGTGGTGTAAAGAAAATGAACTCCCAATTATCGGAATTGATAACGTGCCAGGATCTCAGCAGCTTGAACCGGCGCACTTACCAGAAAAATGTGTGCTCTTATTTGGTCAAGAAGGCGCTGGGATGTCGGATGAAGGTATTGCAGTGTGCGAAGTTCTTTATGAGATTAATCAATATGGGTCTACACGATCTATGAATGCCTCAGCTGCTGGCGCAATAGCCATGTATCACTGGGCTTTGCAGCACCTGCCTAAATAGTTGTTTCGTCCGCTAACGCCTCTTGAACGGCTTTTAAGCGTCGTTCGATCTCATCGGCCTCATCATTTCGTCCCTGCATGCGGATGATCTTTGCAATGCGAGTTTCTAAATCAACGATAAATTCAAAGTCTTTTGGATCATCTTCACTGACCACTGAAAGTACTTGTTCTAAAGTACTGAGAGCGTCATCAAACTTCTCAAGTAAAATCTGAGCTTTGCCTACTTCAAAAAGTGCAAAATTTTCACGGCGGTGGTCATGTCCAGTTTCAAAAACATCTACCGCGCGTTGTGCAATTTCTAGAGCCAATTCACCCTCACCGAGTTCAATGAGACACGATGCAATTTTTTGATCACAACGTGCAACATGGATGACTTCTTTATTTCGCTTAAACAATGCGCGAGCTTCTTTAAATGCGTCAATTGATTTTTCATAATGCTTAAGCTCGCGCTCGGCACAACCAATTAAGTGCAAGTCATTAGCTGCGCCAATTTCATTTCCATCTACTAAATGCTCTTGGGCACATTCATTCATAGTTTCTACAACTTTGTCGTACTGCTTCGAGGTGTACCACCACTCGCCTAAGGTGCAGGCAAGTTCAAGAGCGATAGGTGATTTGTTTTCACGCAAAATCTCTACCGCTTTACTCATTGCACTGGCGGCTTCATCCATGCGCTTCAATTGATTTAAGTTGTAACCAATTGCTGAATACGCCTGCGCTAAACCTTCACTTGGTGCACTTTCACCAAGTGTTGAATAAATATCTCGTGCAGTTTCGGCAAGGGCTAAAGCTTCGTCATATTGTCCGCGGGCATAAATGCGAGCGCTTAATTCGTAATAAGTACTCGCGCGCTCTTCGCCATCGACCTCAGGGATTCGATCCCAGAGCATCTCTTCGGTGATGATCTCTTCCATGTCATCATCTTCACTCACGCGCCAGACTCTATACGCCTGCCCGCCATGCTTGCCTGTGACAGGCAGATTTCAAATAGACAACCCAACGAGCGTGATTTACCCTTACTACTTGCAAATCATTTGCATCTAGCCAAGGAGCCCCGTGAACGTAGTTGTGAAGCCCAGCCAGCGGATTCCGCTGCGCGAACGCCTCACACGCGACGAATGGCGCCGTATGGGGGCCATGTTCGGCTTCATCGCCTTCTTGCACGTTGCTGGTGCCTTATTGATGTGGAAGGCCACCACGGGTAAATACACACTCAGCGATGGCTCGCTCTTTGGTTGGGGCACCGCTGCCCTGGCTTACACATTAGGCATGCGTCATGCCTTTGATGCCGACCACATTAGCGCGATTGATAACACCACAAGAAAGTTAATGTCTGAAGGTAAACGTCCATTAGCTGTTGGATTTTTCTTTTCACTCGGTCACTCATCTGTTGTTGCGACTTTAGCAATTCTGCTCAATTTCGGCGTTAAAGCTTTGGGTTCACAACTTAAAGATCAGAACTCTCAATTACACCACTACACAGGTTTGATTGGCACAACTATCAGTGGAACTTTCCTAATGCTGATTGCAATTTTAAATTTAATGATTTTAGTTTCAATTGTTGGTGTATTTATTCAAATGCGCAAAGGTGCATACAACGAAGAAGAGTTAGAAAAGCATCTTGATTCACGTGGATTTTTAATGCGCTTCTTTGGACCAATCGCTCGCCGAATTGATGCATCATGGAAAATGTATCCACTTGGAATTCTTTTCGGTTTAGGTTTTGATACTGCAACTGAGATTGGTTTACTAGTGCTCGCAGGCTCATCTGTAATTGCAGGTTTGCCTTGGTGGGCGATTATTTCTCTTCCTTTATTTTTTGCTGGCGGAATGAGTTTGCTCGATACCATCGATGGTTCGTTTATGAACTTTGCTTATGGTTGGGCATTTTCAAAACCAGTTCGTAAGGTTTATTACAACATCATCATCACAGGGCTTTCAGTTGCCGTTGCATTATTCGTGGGTGGTCTTGAATTATTACAAGTCCTAGCAAAACAATTGAACTTCAGCGGGGGTTTCTGGAATTACGCTTTAGCTTTTAACCTCAATAGTGCTGGATACTTCATTGTGGGGGCTTTTGTAGTGGTATGGAGTGGGGCCTTATTGCTATGGAAATATGGCAAAATTGAAGAACGCTGGCACAATAAAGCTCACGAATCCCAAATATCTCGCGGTGAAGAAAGCAATCACGCCGCAGCTGGAGTCGACTTGGGCCCGATCACTGATGGCTGGAAGATTGACTAAAGATTTTTATTCGCTGCTGACCAATAGCTGCACCAAGTAAAACAATTACTGCTCCAACTGGTTCATTCCAAACTATAGATTCACCTAGGAAGATAATTCCCACAATTACTGCGACAACTGGCGTTACATATGTGACCGTGCTGGCAATTGCACTGCCGGCTGCTTCCATAATTTTAAAGTTCCAAATATAAGCAAAGCCGCTACCAAAGACACCCAAAACAATCATGGCAATAACTGGGCCGACCCTGTACTGATCTTTAGCAATTCCGTCCATAAGGTAAAAAGGTAAAAGAGTTATCGCACCCATGGAAACTTGCGCCGCTGCTAAAGCTTCAGATTTTAACTTGTATGGCAAGACATACTTTCGCGAATAAGGAAAAGAGATTCCGTAGCAACTCACTGCCAACAAAAGCGCAAGTACAGCGACTATTGGATTTGCGCCTAAACCTTTCCAAGCGCCCAACACTGTTAGCACGCCAAGAAATCCTAGAATCAATCCAGTAACTTGATAGTTTTTAGGTCTCTCTTCACGAAAAGCGATCATGATTGCTAGCAGTGTCATGAGCGGGGTTACCGCGTTAATGATGCCGGCCAAAATTGAAGTCACCTTAGTTTCGGCAAAAGCAAAAAGAACTCCCGGAATAACATTGAGCAATAGAGCAACTACCCACAAATGGATCCAGATCTTCTTATCTTTAGGAAGCTCAATGCCTTTAAAACGTGCCCAAAAAACTAAAGTCAGCGCACCTAAAGAAACACGGCCAAAAGCCACGCCTACGGGCGTTAAGAACTCCAGACCTAACTTAATGAAGATAAAAGAACAGCCCCAGACAACGCCTAAGGCGATGTAGAGGCTGATCCAGTTAGAGCTATTTTTATGGGTAAGTGAGGCAGAAGGCACCGAGCAATGATGACACAGTCATCCAGATCCACCAGATCCGAACGATGTCGACATGCCAAAAGTTCTCTGTATACAGACCCAAACGTGCACGGTTCCAGTTTCCAAGAGATATGAAAATTGTTAGCGCTAAGTGCACGAAGTTAAGGAATGCAAACATGTAGAAACAAGAAACATATGCACCATCACTGAAAGTAAATGGAACAGATGAAATTGTGTTTACTTGAATTGCTATCGCAATGATTGATGCAACAAGTGCAACCAATGAACCCAGTTTCAATTGGGTCTGATTGTGTGCACGTGCTCCCCTTAATCCGTAAATATGAGTTAGTGCACCAAATGCACAAACGGCAGTAACAATCCAAGCCGAAGATGAAGAGATTGGCAGAATTGCTGGGCGATCTGCAGTTGCTGCAGGTAGCCACATGTCATTTACATTTTGTCCTCGCAAGTAGAAATAAACAAAAACCATGCTGAGTGCAAAAGAAATATCTGCGACTAGAAGCAGAATTACTCCTAGCCGGTTACGACTTCCAACTACATCTGGATGTTCGTGGTGTGCATGTGTCTCTACGCTCATGACTTTGCCTTTCCGTAACCGTATGCATCGGCTGTAACAATTGGAAGTACATCGAAGTTTTCTAGTGGAATTGGATAATCAACGGTCCATTCCAGAGTCTTGGCTTGCCAAGGATTCTTAGGAGCTTTAACACCGGTGCGTGCCGATGAAATAACACCGTAGAGAAGAACGAGCATTCCAATCATGATGGTGTAAGCACCGATAGTTGTAATTAAGTTGCCTGTATTAAATGTCGGTGCGTATGACTCAACACGTCGAGGTTGTCCAGCTAGACCGACCGCAAACATGCCAACAAAGGCCACGTTAAAGCCGATTTGTACTAGCCAGAATGAAACCCAGCTCAATGTCTTGTCAAACATACGGCCAGTCATCTTTGGGAACCAGTAAACAAGAGAAGCAAGTGCGCCAGTAAGTCCGGCACCCATCAATGTGTAATGGAAATGCGCAGTGACATACATAGAGCCGTGCAGGAATGCATCAGCTGGAACATCTGAAAGATAAATTCCAGTGATTCCGCCAATCATAAAGTTCCATAGCAAAGCAAAGATTGACATCAATGGCATTGTCATCCACAAACGTCCACGCCATAGAGTTCCAACTAGAACTAAGAACAACATTCCTGTTGGGATCGAAATTAATTCAGTTGTAATCATGAATGGTGCATTCAATAAAGGTGCCCAACCAGAGATATACATGTGGTGAGCCCATACCAGCGCAGAGAGTCCAGAAATTCCTGCGATACCCATGATTGCAACATTGAAACTAAAGAGTGGGCGACGAGTAAAGACTGGTGCCATCTCCATGAGCGCTGCAATTGCTGGAATCAAAATTACGTAAACCTCTGGGTGACCCATAATCCAGAATAAGTTTTCATACAACCAACCGCTTCCACCGCCAGCTGTGTTGTAGAAAGTTGTTCCTAGTGCGCGATCAAAAGCTGACAAGACCTGTGATAAAAAGAAAACAGGAAATGCTGGCAACGCGAGTGCAACTGAAGCAACGGTTCCATAAATAAAGATTGGTGTGCGATTCCACGTCATGCCCTTAGCGCGCATCTTCACAACAGTTGTTGTGATATTTGCACCGGCAACCATCGTTGAAACTGCAAAAATACAGATGTACATGATGTAACCATCCATACCAAGTGGAGCTTGGCTAGCTAGTGGGTTGTAAGCCGACCAACCTGTAGAAATTCCACCGATGAACTGTCCCCACATAAGTGGAACTGCGGCGGCCACGATGAGCCAGAAACTCAAGGCATTTAAGCGAGGGAAGGCCATATCGCGGGCACCGATCATGATTGGCATGATGAAGTTTCCGAAAGGTCCTGTAACCATGATGATTGTTCCAACAATCATCAAAATTCCATGTGTTCCAACAATGCTGTTGTAAGCCTGTGGGTGAATCCATCCACCAGTTGCATGGCCAAGGTTTGTACGGATAAGCATTGCTAGTCCGCCACCTAAGAAGAAAATAAGAATTGTGATGAATAAGTATTGGATACCTACAACTTTGTGATCAGTTGTGTAGCGAAGATAGCGCTTTGGGCCCATGTCTTGACCGGCCAAAAACATATTTTCATCATGGGATAAATCTTTACCCATGAGCCAACGGAATGGACCAACCAAGGCACCGATTCCAGTCATGAAGCCAACAAACCATCCACACATTGATAACAATGTGATTTTATCTTCGCGCGTAAACATCGTGGCGCCATCAGCATCTTGTGGCAAGAATGCCAACGAAAGTCGCCACACAACTACTGCGGTGATGACTCCTAGAGCTAATGCAGTAAATACATTGAGCTTCTCAATAATTGATTTGCCTGGAGCGGCAACTGATTTGTGAGTAAGTGTTGTCATTATGCGCCTGCCTCCGTTGCTGCATGGGCCGTTAGCCATGCGTCATAATCTGCCTGACTTACTACGTGAACTTTTGTCTGCATATATGCGTGCAATAAGCCACAGAGTTCGGCGCATCGAACATCGAATACACCAATCTTGTCGGGAGTTACTGCAGTTTCAGTTGTGTAGCCAGGATTCGCATCCATCTTTATGCCCATTTGAACAATCCAGAAAGAGTGCTTTACATCTTTACTAGTGATGTGAAAAACAACTGGCTTGTTGACTGGTAAATAAAGATCTTGGCTACGAGCGCCATTGGCATAATCAAAGTTCCATACCCATTGCTGCCCAGTTACATTGACTTGAATTGCTTGAGTATCAAGTACGGCTTTATTATCTTGTTGTAAAACAATCATTCCTGTAACGAGTGCAAATAAACACAATATCCCTGATACGACAACCCAGAGCGCAGTTGCACGCGGTGAGTTTCGAATCTCATGATCAGCTTCAGCTGGTGGATTATCGCCATAGTGACGCTTGGATGTAAGCACCGTGATACACATTGCGCCAACTAGACCTGCAACAGGTGCTGCCGCCCAAGTAAAGATGCGCATTAAATTAATAACACCGGACATGGTTTCAGATGCTGGGCGAACCATGCTTCGAACATGGAATTCAACGCCAACAAAACCGATTACTGCAGTACAAATTACCCACAGAATCGCGGCCTTCTTAACATCAGGCTTTTTCCACCATTGGGGAGTTTGAGGAGTTATTACTTCAACCATGGCGCGTTATCCCTTCACCGTAAAGTGGCCGGACATGTAACCCATCGTTGACATCGCTTTTCCAAATTTTGCAATCGATCCGTCACCACATGGATATTCGCAGTTCCAGACATACTCACCAGGTCCACCAGTGATGAAAGTAAAAGTTGTCACCATTGGCTTAGCTGTATAGCCAGTATCAGGAATATCGGCATCCTCAACTTTTTGCATAGGAACGCTAACAAATAATTCATCTTGCTTGACTGCTAAGCCATGAATTGTAAATGTGTGTCCAACGGAATCTGTTGAAATGTGGGAAAATTTTGTTCCGTTCAATGTGGCAGTCCCATCAATTGTGCCGCGCACATGCGAGAAGTAATCGTTATTTAAACTTCCACCACTGTCGTAATTTGTAACAGTTATTGTGATGACAGAGTGGGCAGGGACTTCAAAATTTGTAACTGGACCATACGTCACATAGTTCGGATGCGCACCACCATTTTTACCATGAGTGCCGGCCATGCTGTCGGGATAAACAGATAACGCCAAGGTCGCATGTGGCAACGTTCCTTGCGGTGTATCCATAGTTCCTGCTGGCGTCGCCGCCAAAACTCGTGAATCATTTTTTGCGTTAGCAACATATGTTCCGACTCCGGCAATAACTGCCACGCCGATGATCACTGTTGTGAGCGCGCCAAGTAAGCGCTTATTCATCAATGCCCCTCCCGATAGGGAATTAAGGAAACTCACATGGAGCTGTGAGCCTGTTCACAGAAGGGTAAGGGGAAGACCCAGTGAATGAAAGAGTATTTGAGGGTTATTCCTCTACTCATTATTTCGGGTGAGGGCTAGCCTTCGGCAATCATGGATATGCATCATCACGAATTAAGCGTCTGGGGTTCGTGGCAGTTCGCGCCGGAAGCCGTTATTCCGCTGCTATTGCTTACTTATATATACATGCGCACCTCCAAAGGTTTAGTGGGTGTGCGGCAACAGATATTTTTTTACTTTGGAATCCTCAGCGCACTCACAGTAATCACCTCACCCATAGGTGCGCGTGCAATGGATTATTTTTCCTTACACATGGTGCAACACATAACGTTGATGATGATTACCGGACCTCTTTTAGTTCTTGGTACTCCCAATAGCTTTCATCCAACTAACCGATATTTCAAAGCTGCAACTAATCCAACATTTAGTTGGTTTGCTTACGCCAGCTTAATGATCGGCGTTCACTTACCTGTACCGCATCAATTCATCATGAATCATCCATGGGCACATACCTACTGTGAAGTTGGGCTATATCTACTACTGCCTTACCTGTTCTACTTTAATTTGTTGAATCGAAATTTAGTTGGGCGTCGAGTTACTCCAGCGATGTCGGTTATTTCTTTATTTTTAATGATGGTGCCAGAAACCTTGACTGGCTTCTTTATTTACACCGCTCCGGGTTCTTTGTACGACAATATGTATTCACTCAATGATCAACGAATCGGTGGCTCATTCATGTGGGCTGGAGCCATGATCATCGATGCCATCTGGATGGCTTTTGCGGTTTTCCATTGGATTAAATCTGAGGAGAAAAAATCTCAAGACATGGATGCAGAAATCGCGGCCGGCAATGACAAATAACGAAGAGTTCGAAGCTCCGGATTGGGTGCGCAATAATTCGGAGACTCCACCCGTAACTGATAAACAAAAGCAGTTTTTTACTATTTCACTATTTTTCATTGTGCCTTTTTGTTTATGGGCGGGCTGGTTTGAATTTGGACGCGCACAACATGGGAATTGGCGTGCATGGGTCTACACATTTGAATGGCCGTTTTTCGCTGGCCTTTCCTTATATTTATGGCGCAGAATTTCACGGGGCGATATTCCACGTATTCCACGCCCAAATCTGCACCAACTGGCTAAAGATGCCGATGAGGCCGATGGTAAAGCGCAGTAATAATCCACGGTAGAATTAACCCGTTGATGCAACCGCATCAAAGAACTTCCCCTTAAGCGCAGCACATGCCGCGCTACTTGCGAGTCTTATCACCACCTTGACGGCCATCAGCGCCGATCACACCCGAGACGCGCTTGTCGTCTCGATTGGTATCTATTTTCTATGTCACTTACACCTCGTACTTCAGCGCCCGGAAAAGCACGCCGTGCAGCCTCAGTTGGAAAACCTAAACGCGTAAAGAAAGCTGCTTTTAAGGCCGCTGAAACTAAGCCGCGTCACACAACTGCGGAAAAGAATGCACGCAAGAGTGCATCATCAAAGCCAGCAACTACACGTCGTTATTCTGATGTAGATACATCTACGCTTTCAAAGAAAGAAGCACGTTTAACCGATCGCTCGAAGCTTCGCGCTAAGCGTTTCCAGGAAAAAACCGCATCAAAGCCACGTCCGATTGAAGCTCCTGAAGAGCGCAAAGCCCGAATCGAACTTTCACAAAAGCCTGAAAGCCGTGCAAAGAAGTTTGTTGCACAACGCGATGATCGCACTAAACGCGCTTTTGATAAGAAAAAAGAGTTCGTTAAGCCAGAAAACAAGAAGCCTGAATATAAGAAAAATGAGTTCAATAAGGCTGAGTACAAAACTTCTGATACTCGTCCAACTAATCGTCGCGATGCAGCAAAAGCAAAAGTTGCCCGCAATGACGATGGACGTCCAAACTTTGTTCCACGCAAATTTGAAAAATTTGATCCAACTCGTCCAAAGAAGCGCACTGAAGCCCCGGATACTCGTGCAGCAAATTTCCGTGCCGAGCGCCCGACACGCGATCGCCGCAATGATTCACCGGCTTATGCCCGTGATGATTTCAAGCACTCATCTAAGACTCACACAAACGCGGCAATCGATTTCGGTGCCGATGATAATTACATTTCAACAAATTTAGCTGATGCCAACTTGGTGGATGCAACTCCTCTGACTGAAATCACCACAACGTTCAGCGATCTTGGAATTGCCACACCATTAGTTAACGCCCTTGCTAAGCAAGGAATCATGCATCCATTCCCAATTCAAATTGCAACCCTGCCAGATGCACTTGCTGGACATGACATTTTAGGTCGCGGACAAACTGGTTCTGGAAAGACTCTTGCATTCGGTCTTGCACTTCTTAATAACCTCAATGGCAAAGTAGCAAAGCCACACAAGCCACTTGCTTTGGTACTCACACCAACACGTGAACTTGCGCAGCAAATTGATGAAGTATTAATGCCACTTGCACGCTCAATTGGTCATGAATCAGTTGTTGTTGCCGGTGGAATGTCGTATGCAAAGCAAATCACTGCAATGCGTCGCGGAACTGCAATCTTGGTTGCAACACCTGGTCGTTTAATTGACTTGCTCAACAAGGGCGAAGTTCAACTTGATCACCTACAAATAACGGTTCTTGATGAAGCCGATCAAATGGCTGACATGGGCTTCTTACCTGTAGTTAAAGAAATCTTGGATCAAGCAAAACTAGATGGACAACGTTTGTTGTTCTCAGCAACTCTTGACCGTGGTGTTGATTCATTGGTTCGTCAGTACTTAAAGAACCCAAAGACTCACTCATTACAAAATGACCGTGCTTCAGTTTCAACAATGGAGCACTTTGTTCTTGTTATGAATCCGGGCGATAAGGATGACATCACTAATCAAATCGCAGCTCGTAACGGTAAGACGATTATGTTTGTTAAGACCCAACGCGGTGCTGATCGTTTAGCTGACAAACTTGCACATGCAGGTGTTGCAGTCGGCGCTTTGCACGGTGGAAAGTCACAAGCCGTTCGTACTCGTACGTTGGCACTGTTTAAGGATTCAGCAAATGCTGCACTGGTTGCAACAGATGTTGCGGCTCGCGGTATTCACGTTGATGGAATTTCACTAGTTGTCCACGTTGATGCACCTACAGATCACAAGGATTACTTGCACCGCGCAGGACGTACTGCACGTGCAGGAGAAGCTGGAACTGTTGTAACTATTGCAACAACTAAGCAGCAAAAATCAATTGGTGGACTTACTTCTCGTGCAGGTGTTACGCCAAAGTTTGTTGGTGTTACTCCATTGAGCACTGAATTAATGAAAATTACTGGCGCACAAGAGCCTTCAGGGGTTCCTTATATTGTGCCAATCGTTGAAAAGTCAGTGCGCAGTGGTGGCAATAAGCGCCCACGTCCTAACTCAAGTCAGCGCCGCCGCCGCCCTCACTAAACATGAGGGACTGGGGGTTAGCGCATAATTCCTGTATGACCTAAGGAGTAACGACCTGGTTGCGGCCAGATCGTTAATCCGTGGGGTTCTTTGCCGACTTTAATTCGTGTAACAAATTTACCTTTTTCTATATCAAAAACGTAAACCTCATCGTCATATCGCCCAGATACCCAGAAGAATTTTCCATCAGCTGAAATATTTCCCATATCTGGACTGCCACCGTTTGGAATCTTCCATTTAGCAATTAATTTGTTGTCACTGAAGCGAAGAACCGAGACTGAGCCTTCGTCTCTGTTTGTAATAAGCAAAGTCTTGGCATCACGTGTTACATAAAGTCCATGTGCACCTTTACCGGTTTTAATAAAAGTAAATGTGCCGAAATTATCTGATGGCATTACCCACACACCATTAGAGGCCATGTCAGCAATATAGAAAGTTTTTCCATCAGGTGAAATCTTTATATCTTGTGGCATGGGGCTCATGCTTCCCTTTTGAGGTAACAAGACATGCCCAGTGATTGCCATTTTTGCGGTATCGAGCTTTAAGAGCATTCCACTAAATTCGCACGTTGCTACAAAGAATGTTCCGTCTGCGCTCCAGTCGGCATGGTTTACGCCAGCACAAGGAACTTTTACAGTTTTCTTAATTGCCATTGTATGTGGATCACGAAAAACAATTTGTTTATCGGCTTCGGCCATGACAATTGCATACTTGCCGTTGGGAGTGAAATAAAGATTGTAAGGATCATGAACGTAAATATCTTTGCCCGCGGTAACCGTCATTGGGTCTATCGGGGTTAAGTAATTACCTGAATTATCGTTAACCCATAGAGTTTTTAAGTCCCATGAAGGCACTACGTGTTGTGGTCCGCTATGCGTCTTAATAGTTTTGATTACTTTATACGTCTTTGGATCGATAACCGTTACTGACGAAGAGCGCAGATTTGGAACATACACACGCTCGGGCATATTTTTTACAACAGCACTTAAGTTATTTGGTGAATCTGCAGCATAAATATTGTTGGGATCCAGAACTGGTGGCATTCCATCAAGTGAGGCTGCATAAGCCGTATATGGAAAGAGCAAAGCTAAGAGAGCGATCATTACAACGTTTAGTTTTTTCACGCTTGTAGTAGCTCCGTCAAAGTGACTGGGGTAAAGCCTTTGGCATGTAAGTTTGACAAGAGCGTAGGCATGGCATCCAAAGTAACTTTATGACCTAAATGCATACTAACAATCGAACCATTCTTAACATTATTCATCACATTGCTTATGACGCTCTTCTTACTCGGATTTAAATAATCTTTGGAATCGACATCGTAAGAAATACATTGGCCGTAACCATATTTTACTGCCGCAGCACGAATAGTTGCAGTTGAGAATTGCGTACCTGATGGTCGGAACCATGCTCCATGATTACCAATAAGTTTTTTCAGTTCAGCTGCGCACTGTGATATTTCGGCATCAACTTTTTTGGCTGAAATGGTTTTCATCTGCGTGTGGGTCATGGTGTGATTTCCCAAATCATGCCCTTCAGCAATTATCCGCGAAGCGATTGCTGGATCAGAAACTAACCATGTTCCAACGGCAAAAATTGAAACTTTAGTTCCAGTTGACTTAAAAATTTTTAGAAGTGGGTCGGCAAAATCGGGAGCACCTGCTCCGTGAAAAGTTAAAGCAACTTTGGCCACAGTTCGTGTGCCATGTGAAATATCGGTGCTTGCCGCTTGCGCTGCTGGTACTTGCCCAAGATCTAGAGCCCCAGCACCGAAAATGGCAGCTGCTTTAAGTACGTTTCGGCGAGTCAGTGACATGGTTTAAGCCTACCGCGCAACTAATTACTTATATGTAGGCTCTACCTATGACAACCACTCATCCATTTGCGCAAAGAAGTGATCTTGATTTTGAACTCCCGCCGTTTTCTCAGATTCGAAATGAGGATTACCTTCCAGCTTTTTACCAGGGGTGCGAGGAGCAGCTAGCCGAAGTTCAAGCAATTTTGAATACTTCAGGTGCTGCGACTTTTGAGAACACAATTGTTGCCCTGGAAAAAAGTGGCCAAATGTTAACACGCACTTTGTTAGTGTTTTTCAATAAATCTTCAAGTGATACAAGTGATGCACTTAATGCGATCGAAGAAGAATTAGCACCTAAATTAGCCGCTCATCATGATGCGATAAATCTAAATCCGCTTCTCTTTGCGCGGATCAAATCTCTTTACGATAATCGCGAAGCCCTTGGCTTAAACACTGAGGATGCCTGGCTTTTAGAGCGTTACTACAAAGATTTAATTCATGCCGGTGCTCACCTAACTGAAGCTGAACGGGATCGTTTGAGAGCCTTAAATGAAGAGCTTTCGAAGTTGCAAACTCAGTTTGCTAAAAATGTATTAGCCGATACAAATGATCTGGGTGTTCTAGTAGAAAACTTGGAAGAATTAGATGGTTTGAGCGACAATCAAATTGCCTCAGCGGCTGCGGCGGCAAAAGATCGTGGCCATGAAGGTAAGTGGCTCATTGGAATGGTGAATTTTACGGGTAATCCAGTTTTGGATTCGCTGACTAATCGTGAACTGCGCAAGAAAATAATGAACTTATCCCTGGTTAAAGGTAACCGTGCAAATGATTACGACAACAAGCCAGTCTTATTAAAGATTGTAAAACTGCGTGCAGAACGAGCACGTTTGTTTGGTAAAAACACACATGCCGAATATGTAATCGCGGTTCAAACTGCAGAACATCCAGACAATGTTCACGCTATGTTGCGCAAAATTGCTCCAGCTGCCGTGCGCAATGCCAAAACCGAAGCGGAAGATTTGAAGAAATCTGCTGAAGCTGCGATTGAAAGCTGGGACTGGGGTTTCTATACCGAGCAAGTGCGCCTTGAGAAATACAACATTGATACAACCAAGATGCGCCCTTACTTTGAACTTGAATCCGTTCTAAAAAATGGCGTCTTCTTTGCGGCTAACAAGTTATTCGGAATCACTTTTAAGGAGCGTCCGGATTTAGTTACGTATCACCCTGAAGCACGTGCTTTTGAAGTAAGTAATGCTGATGGAAGCAAACTTGGATTATTTATTGGAGATTTCTACACACGTGATTCAAAACGTGGTGGCGCGTGGATGAATAGTTTAGTGAGGCAGAATTTTCTCTTTGATCAACTGCCGGTTGTAGTTAACAATCTTAATATTCCGAAACCTCCTGCTGGTAAGCCAACGCTGCTTACTTTCTCTGAAACTACAACTTTATTTCACGAATTTGGTCATGCCCTGCATGGACTGTTATCACAAGTGAAATACCCTCGTGTTTCAGGGACTAGCGTTCAACGTGACTTTGTGGAATTTCCATCACAAGTAAATGAAATGTGGATTTTGTGGCCAGAAGTTGTAGAAAGCTATGCGCGCCATCATGAAACCGGCGAAAAACTTCCACAGGAGTGGATAGATAATTTAGATAAGGCATCTACTTTCAATGAGGGACATGCAACTACTAGTTATTTAGCTGCAGCAATTCTTGATTTAGCGTGGCACTCACTTACCGTGGAAGAGGCGGCAAAAGTTACTGATGTAGAAGCATTTGAAGCTCAAGCTATTAAAGATTACGGTTTGGATTTCGCACCAGTACCTACTCGCTATCGATCAACTTATTTCTCCCATATTTTTGCTGGGGGCTACTCCGCCGGTTATTACGGTTACATCTGGTCTGAAGTTCTAGATGCCGATACCGTCGATTGGTTCAAAGAAAACGGTGGATTACAAAGCAAAAATGGTGAACATTTCCGAAATACACTTTTAGGTCGCGGCGGATCAATTGATTCAATGCAAATGTTTAGAAATTTCCGTGGGCGCGATTCAAAAATCGAGCCGCTATTGAAGCGCCGCGGTTTGCTATAACTTTAAAAAGTTAAGTTAAAACTTAACCGGCAGAGCCAGAACCCGATGGTCCAGCTTTGCGCTGAACTTGTGGAGCTCCACCACTGCGTTGTCCGCCGCGGATCTTTGATCCAGATTCAGAATGTGTCTGAGTGCCTGGAGCGCCTGGTTTATTTTTCTTTGCTTCAAGGGCAGCAAGCATTCTTGCTTTCATGTCATCATTCTTATCGGCCATGAGACAACCTTACTAGTTAACTTGAACTCTCTTTGTACTCACGTAAACGCTCAAGAACTTCAGATTCACGGTAACGACGATGGCCGCCAAGTGTACGGATAGCCGTTAATTTGCCGGCCTTTGCCCATCGAGTGACAGTTTTTGGATTAACGTGAAAACGTTGCGCGACCTCTTTAGGAGTAAGTAGGACTTCAGCGCCTGGTAGTTGGGCCATGTCCATCCTTTCCTCATTGTGTCCGAATTGCGCCTTATTGTGGTGAAGTATTGCGATTTACTAGAGCAGGCGCAATATGAAATCTCTAATTAATTAGCCGACTCCAGTGCTTGTACGCGGCGCCAACGCGACATAAGTCGCTCGTAGCCCTGGCCGGCCATTAATCCATCGGCAGCTGCAAGACCAGCCACTGATTTCAAAACATCCTCGATTGAAGTGTCGGCTTCCAAGCCATCTTCGCCATTATCGCGAAGGGCTTTATCTAAATAAATTGCAAGCCCACCGTAGTCCAGTTCGACAAATGATTTTGGATGAAACATTTCTAGCCAAGCAAGTAAATTTTCCAGATCTTGTTCAACTTGGCCTTCGCCAAAAGCCCCTAACACTGTTTCGTGTGCAACTTGGGCTCTAGCTTTTGCCATCGAAATTGTTGTGCGCGCCGTTGTAAATAGACCATCACGGTTTTCGCCACGTTCACGTTCTTCAGCAAGAAATAGTAAAAACCATCGAGGCGGAATTACCCAGGTTTCATTTAAAATATGTGGAACTTTATCTTCCATCAGATCAACACCGGCAGTTATGACGTCTTCCATTGCCGGTGATACAAAATATGGAACAACAGTGCTCGGTAGTGAATCTTTAAAATTATCTAATGCTGCCCAACATCTAGTAGCTGTCGACCATGGTGCAACATAACGTTCGCCATCAATTTCTAAAATATGCACGCCATCTGGACGCCCAGCTGGTGGTTCCGGAACAACGGTGCGTTGTAGTGCGAACTTTTCTTCATCGAAATAACTTTGTCCGGTGATGTCAATCGATTGCCAACGCAAACGATCTGCAGCGTTAAATGCAGAAAGAGGTTCGTAAATACGAAGTGATGCTACGTACGGTGTAGGTCTCACGCACGTGGTATGTAATTGCCTTCGGCAAATGGATCGTCATCATCCCTATTACCTGAAGGTTCTACTTCGCCGTGAAGTTCTTTAGCAAGGCGATCTAAATCCATATCTTGTGAGTTATATTTCAAATCACGAGCTACTTTGGTCTGTTTTGCTTTGGCTCGGCCGCGACCCATAGTGCGAGCTCCTTCACTGTTGCGTGTTCGTCAGAGGCGTAGGTTATCGCGCTCTGTAGGTACCAACCAAAGTTGAGCGTGAATCAGTCGGCTTCCTCGCCTGTACAACGCCAGCGACCCAGGCTTTCATTCCCCGTGCAGCCAATGAACGCAGCGCCAAATCAGCCGAATCGGGGGAAAGAATGGCCGTCATTCCAATTCCACAGTTCCATGTTCGTTCCATATCTGCCTGTGGAACTCCACCCATTGCGCCCATGAACTCCATTTCAACTGGCAGCGACCACGTCGAACGATCATACATTGCCATTAAGTGTTCAGGGATTACGCGCGCAGTATTTTCGGCGATGCCACCACCAGTGATGTGTGAAAAGCCACGAAGTTTTCCTTGCATAGATTTAATCAGCGCTAAACAATCAAGGGCATAAATTTCAGTTGGAGTTAAAAATACTTCACCGGATGTTTTGCCATACTCACTGACATGCGCATCTAACGATAATTGTGCGGTTTTAATAATATGCCGAACAAGTGAAAACCCGTTTGCATGAAAACCGCTTGAAGGCATTGCCACTAAAACATCACCTTCTTGAACAAGGTGGGCACCTAACTGCAAGTCGGCATCTACAACACCAGTTGCCGCACCCGCGACATCAAACTCATCATCATCCAGTAAGCCCGGATGCTCGGCGGTTTCGCCACCGATTAAAGCGGTTCCAGCTTTTTCACATCCTCGGGCAATTCCAGAAACAATATCTGCGATTCGCTCTGGAATAACTTTTCCTACGGCAATGTAATCAGTCATGAACAAAGGTTCGGCGCCGCATACAACTAAATCATCAACAACCATTGCAACTAAATCTTCACCGATTGTGTCGTACTTACCAAGCGCGCGAGCAATTTCAGTCTTAGTTCCAACACCATCAGTTGAAGTAGCAAGTAAAGGGCGTTTCATATTCTTTAATGCACTTGCATCAAAGAGGCCGGCAAAACCACCGATTCCGCCCATCACTTCAGGTCGAGAAGCTTTAGCAATTGAGGCTTTCATTAATTCAACGGCGCGATCTCCCGCATCAATGTCTACTCCGGAATCTTTGTATGTGCTCATTTAATGACCGTGAACTTCCGTAATTTCAAGGCGCATCTTTCCTTCAGACATATCTGCCGGAATGCGAATGGGATACGTGCCCGTAAAACAAGCAGTACAGAGCTTATTTTCACTTATTTGCGTCGATTCAATTAAGCCTTCGAGTGAGACATAGCCCAGCGAATCAGCACCAATCGAACGACGAATTTCTTCAACCTCTAAACCGCTAGCAACTAATTCGGCACGAGTTGCGAAATCGATTCCATAAAAGCATGGCCACTTCACTGGTGGAGATGAAATACGAACGTGAATTTCGCGCGCTCCAGCCTCACGTAACATTCGAACAATTGCGCGTTGCGTATTTCCGCGAACAATTGAATCATCTACGACAACGATGCTCTTGCCCTCGATAATTTCACGCAGTGGGTTAAGTTTTAAACGAATACCTAATTGGCGAATCGTCTGTGAAGGTTGAATAAATGTACGACCCACATAAGAGTTTTTAACTAAACCCATTCCAAATGGAATTCCCGAAGCTTTAGCAAAACCGATCGCGGCTGGAGTTCCAGATTCGGGTACTGGAATAACTAAATCAGCTTTGACTGGTGCTTCCTTAGCTAAGCGCTCACCAATTCGAACGCGAGTGGCGTGAATACCTTGACCTGCAATTGTTGTATCTGGACGTGCTAAATAAACATATTCAAATAGACAACCTTTAGGTTCAGCCGCAGCCCAACGTACTGAACGCACTCCGCTGGCATCAATTGCAATAAACTCGCCGGGTTCGATTTCGCGAACAAAAGCTGCACCGACAATATCTAAGGCCGCACTTTCAGATGCAACTACCCAACCGTTTTCTAATTTACCTAAAACTAATGGACGGACTCCATGGCGATCGCGAGCGGCATACAACGTTTGTTCATCCATAAACACAAGTGAAAATGCACCTTGTAGTTGCGGCAGAACTGAGATTGCGCTGGCCTCTACATTTTTTTCATTTTGCAAAGAAATAAGTGCCGTCATAATTTCAGTATCTGTAGTAGCTCCACGCTCTCGCGCAGATGTTGGTTCAAGTTTTTGTACTATCTCAGCCAAGTCCCCCGTATTTGTGAGGTTTCCGTTATGGGCTAAAGCCAGTGTTCCGTACTTAGTTGGGCGCAAAGTTGGTTGGGCATTTACCCATGTGCTTGACCCAGTAGTGCTGTATCGACAATGTCCAATAGCTAAATTGCCAGGCAAGGTTGCTAAATCACTTTCAGTAAATACCTGTGAAACTAAACCCATATCTTTATAAACTAAAATTCTGCTTCCATCACTTGTTGCAATTCCGGCAGATTCTGTACCGCGATGTTGCAGAGCATACAGACCATAAAAAGTTAATTTCGCGACTTCTTCACCTGGTGCCCACACACCAAAAACACCACATGCGTCCTGAGGGCCTTTATCTTCGCCCAAGATGTTGTGATTGAGTAATCCGTCGGGGCGTCTCATGGTCGCATCCTAAGTGGTAAATATTCTGAAAGATCGGCACGCACTCCTGAAGCAATGATGTCGCCGTTGTCGAGGGCTTGTGCCCAGGTTACTTCGCCATCAGCTAGTGATAGCCAAGTCGATGCATTCATTTCAATAACGTTAGCTGGAGTTCCACGGGTGTGCGTTGGACCTTCTCCGCATTGAACTGCGCCATACGGCGGAACACGAACTTCAATTGCACGTCCGGGAGCTTTAGCCGTTAAAAGCGCCAACGTACTTTTTACATCTTCTAGAATTTTTACATCGCGCATAAACATCACCCAAACAACCGTGGGAAAGTTGAAGTATGGGCAGCGCTTAATTCAGACAAAGAAATTACGGCATCGTTGATTATTAACGAATCACCACCAGTAGTTCCAAGCTTTGAAAGTACAATTTCATATTGTGTCGATAGCGCAGTTAATTTAGCCACATCACTTGGTTCGACGGCAACAATCACGCGGCCAGGTGTTTCGCTCAATAAATCGATTGCTGGATTTTCAAGCATAATTGTCGCGCCAACGTTGTATCGCAAAACCATTTCAGTCAGACCCGCTGACAAACCACCTTGGCTCAAATCGTGGGCTGCAGTAAAGAATGAATTACCCCTTAGAAGTAGCTCTATTAAGCGCATTTCACGGGCTAAATCGGCATCTGGAGATTGGCCTACGCGTTGTCCATGCAAGAAAGCCCATTCGCTTCCAGCTAAATCTTCCTGCGTTTGACCCAGCAGATAAAGATCTAAACCAGATTTCTTATAACTCATAGGAGTGCGTTTGCGAACATCTTGAATTACGCCAAGAACGCCGATTACTGGTGTTGGCAAAATTGCAACTGAACCGGTTTGATTATAAAAAGAAACATTTCCGCCGGTGACAGGTAGACCCATCTCTAAACACCCATCAGCTAGACCTCGTACTGATTCGGCGAACTGCCACATCACACCTGGATCTTCAGGTGAGCCAAAGTTCAAGCAATTTGTAACTGCCAATGGCCGTGCACCTGCAGTTGCAATATTGCGCGCAGCTTCGGCTAATGCCAACTTTGCGCCTTGATAAGGATTTAAATAAGACCAGTTTGCATTTGCATCCGTCGAGA
>Ga0136641_1000214_pt1 | contig 24843 bp, 20 predicted proteins | sample EliLak1302023Y_FD_115312 | JGI IMG/M metagenome (GOLD analysis project Ga0136641, IMG submission 115312) | Freshwater microbial communities from Elizabeth Lake, Yosemite National Park, California, USA - 13020-23Y | ecosystem: Environmental > Aquatic > Freshwater > Lake ...
AACAGCCAGAAAGCGTAAAGAAGGATCTGGGCCAGATCGACATAGCCCGTGATGGCACCGAATGGCATGGTGAAGGCTCCTCTTGAGGGGAAGGCTAACCCGGCAGCTCGGCCAGGCCGAACTTGCGCGGGGTGGAGGAAAAGTCGTCGCGTCGGCCCACCAGCGGACCGATGGCAACGAGGGTGACGAACAACAACAACATCTCGAGGTGATAGACCGCGCTGTAACCCGTGACGGGCTGCGCCAGGGCCGTACCCAGAGCGCCCTGGGTGGCCAGGGTGGACACGGTGTCGCGCAGGGCGCCACCGATGAAGATCGACAGTCCCGCTGCCACGGCCTGCACAGCGCCCCAGGCGCCCAGTGCCATGCCGACGAAGCGCCCTTCTTCCAGGCGCATGGCCGCCAGCAAGGTGCCCACGGCAAACAGACCGCTGCTGAGCCCGATGCCGAAGGCACCCAGCCTGAACAGCCAGCTGGCGTCCATCGGCGCGGCGAAGATCACGGCCGAAAAGGCCGGCAAGCCCAGCACCGCGCCATAGCCGGCCAGGCGCAGCGGGTCGATACCGCGCGCCAGGCTGCGGCCCGACAGCAGGTAACCCAACAGCGCACCGCCGGCCAGCAGGGCGGTCAGGCTGCTGGTGGCGCTGACGCTCAAGCCCAGGATCTCGCCGCCGTAGGGCTCCAGCACCACGTCCTGCATGTTGAAGGCCATGGTGCCCAGGCCGGTGGCCCACAGGAAACGCCGGGCACGGTGGTTCTGGATGAAGCGGGCCCAGGCCTGGCGGAAAGGCATGGTCTTTTCAGCCTTCATGGCCAGGGCGCGCTGCGGGTCGCGTGGCTCCTGCTTCCACAGCGCAAAACCGTTGGCCAGCAGCACCACCATGGCCGTGCCCTGCACCACCTGCACCAGGCGCTGCGGGCTGAAGTCGGCCAGCAGCACACTGTAGAGCAGGCTGCCCAGCACCGTGCCCAGCAGCAGCATCACGTACATCAGCGCCACCACCCGCGGGCGGGTCGCCTCGCTGGCCTGGTCGGTGGCCAGCGCCAGACCGGCCGTCTGCGAGGTCTGCAGCCCCGCGCCAACCATCAGGAAGGACAAGGCTGCCGCGGCCTGGCCCACCCACGGCGGCGTGGGCACCGCACCGCCACCCGACAGCACCAGCAAGGCGAAAGGCATGATCCCCAGGCCGAAGAACTGCACCAGCGTGCCGCCCCACATGTAAGGCACGCGCTTCCAGCCCAGTGCAGAACGGTGGGTGTCGGACTGGAAGCCGGTGATGGCGCGGAAAGGCGCCACCAGCAGCGGCAAGGCCAGCATCAGCGAGACCAGCCAGGCCGACACCTGCAGCTCAAAAATCATCACGCGGTTCAGCGTGCCCAGCATCAGGGCCAGGGTCACGCCCATCGTGAACTTGAACAGCGACAGCCGCAGCAGGCGCGGCAGCGGCAGATCGGCGCTGGCGGCGTCGGCAAAGGGCAGGTACTGCGGGCCCAGGCTGGACCAGGCGCGGATGGCGCGCTGGGTCAGGGGCTGCCGCCGGCCTTTGCGGGTCATGGCCGCTTCAGCTCCATGGCCTGCGAGGTGTAGAAACCGCTGCTGACACGCTGCGTGCGGAGAACGTCGAACTGCGGTACGCCACCCGCCAGGCGTCGGCGCAAGGACTTCTCGGCCACAGGCTCGATCCAGGGCGCGCGGTTGCTGCGCGGGAACAGGCTGCCCAGGGTGCGCATGGCGGCCAGCAAGGGGTTGCGCGGCGCGAAAGTGAAGACCATCGAGCCACAGGTGCGCTGCGACCAGCTGGCGATGACCTTGACCATGTCGGGCTCGTCGTAGTGGATCAGCGAGTCCATCGCCACGACGTGGTCGAAACCGCCTAGCAGCGGGTCGAGCATGTCGCCGCTGTGGAATTCGATGCTGCCGCGGACCGGGCGCAGGGCCAGTTCCTCGGCCACCCGCCGGCGTGCGACGTCCACCAGGGAGGGCGAAAGGTCGATGGCCACCACGTGGGCGCCACGGCGGGCCGCGTCCATTGCCAGGGCGCCGGTGCCGCAGCCGGCATCCAGGATGCGGGCGCCGCTCAGGTCCTGCGGCAGATAGCCCATCAGGGTCTGGCGCATGCGGTCGCGACCGGCGCGCACGGTGCGGCGGATGCGCCCCACCGGGGCCGTCGAGGTCAGTTGTTCCCAGGCCTGCACGGCAGTGCGATCGAAGTACTCTTCGATCTTGCCGCGGCGCTGTTCGTAGCTGGCTGCATCCATGCTGTTGCCCGTTCCTTCGGAAATGCTCAATCGAACCCCAGCAGGTCGAAGATGTCGCGGTCTTTCAGCGGCACGGCGGGCAGCGGGTCCGAGCCCAGCCACATCGACGCCGCCAGGCGCATGTATTCCTTCTGCACGGCCGCCAATTCGGGGCTGTCTTCCATCTCGAAGATGGTGCTTTTCTTCAGGCGGCTGCGGCGGATGACGTCCAGGTCGGGGAAGTGCGCGGCCAGCTTCAGGCCGGTGCGTTCGTTGTACTTGTCGATCTGGTCGGTGCCCGCGCTGCGGTTGGCGATCACGCCACCCAGCCGCACGTTGTAGTTCTTGGCCTTGGCGCCGATGGCCTGCACGATGCGGTTCATCGCGAAGATGGAATCGAAGTCGTTGGCGGTGATGATCATCGCGCGGTCGGCATGTTGCAAAGGAGCCGCGAAACCACCGCACACCACGTCGCCCAGCACGTCGAAGATCACCACGTCGGTGTCTTCCAGCAGGTGGTGTTCCTTCAGCAGCTTGACGGTCTGGCCGACGACGTAGCCACCGCAGCCGGTGCCGGCCGGGGGGCCACCGGCTTCCACGCACATCACGCCGTTGTAGCCTTCGAAGACGAAGTCCTCGGGGCGCAATTCCTCGGCGTGGAAGTCCACGGTCTCGAGGATGTCGATGACCGTCGGCAGCATCTTCTTCGTCAGCGTGAAGGTGCTGTCGTGCTTGGGGTCGCAGCCGATCTGCAGCACCCGCTTGCCCATCCGGCTGAAGGCCGCCGACAGGTTGGAGCTGGTGGTGCTCTTGCCGATGCCGCCCTTGCCGTAGATGGCGAAGACCTTGGCCGTGCCGATCTTCACGTTGGGGTCGAGTTGCACCTGCAGGCTGCCCTCGCCATCGGGTCGGCCGCCCCCGCTCTTCAGCTTTGGAAACGGGAGTGTGACGGTCTCATTCATGCGGCAGCCCTTTCTTCGAACACGCCTTCAAGGCGGTCTTCCAGCTCTTCGCCTGCACGTTGCAGGGCCTCGAGCGTTTGTGCGTCCGGCTGCCAGTACTGCCGCCGGTGTGCTTCCAGTAAACGGTTGGCCACGCGGGCCGATGAAGTCGGGTTCAGCTTGGCCAGGCGTTCGCGCATGGCCGGGTCGAGCACAAAGGTCTCGCTCAGCTTCTGGTAGACCCACGGTTGCACCTGCCCCGTGGTGGCCGACCAGCCCATGGTGTTGGTCAGGTGCACCTCGATCTGGCGCACACCCTCGTAGCCGTGTTCCAGCATGCCCTCGTACCACTTGGGGTTGAGCATGCGGGTGCGCGTTTCCAGCGCCACCTGTTCGCCCAGCGTGCGCACGGTGCCGCCGCCTATGCTGTCGTTGGTCTGGTCGCCGATGTAGACCGGCGCGACGATGGCGTCGGGGCCCTTGGCACGCTTGACGGCGCGGCTGATGCCGCCCAGCGTGTCGAAATAGGTGTCGATGGTGGTCACGCCCAGTTCCACCGAGTCCAGGTTCTGGTAAGCCAGTTCAACCCCGGCCAGCACGCTCTGCAGCAGCTTGGCCTGCCGCACCGGGCGGCCGCTGCGGCCATAGGCGAAACCCTTGCGACGCGAATAGGTTTCGGCCAGCTCGTCTTCTTCTTCCCAGCGCGCGTTGTCGATCATCAGATTGACGTTCGAACCGTAGGCGCCCTCGGCATTGCCGAAGACCCGCAAGGACGCCGTTTCGAGGTCGTTGCCATGCTCGGCCATGAAGGCCAGCGCATGCTTGCGCACGAAGTTCTGCTCGGGCGGCTCCTCAGCGCCGGCGGCCAGGAAGGCGGCTTCGGCCAGCAGCTTGACCTGCAGCGGCAGCAGGTCGCGGAAGATGCCCGACAGCGTGATGACCACGTCCACCCGCGGCCGGCCCAGCTCTTCCAGCGGGATCAACTCGGCGCCGGCCAGGCGGCCGTAGCTGTCGAAGCGCGGGCGCGTGCCGAACAGCGAGAGGGCTTGCGCTATCGGTCCGCCTTCGCTCTTCAGGTTGTCGGTGCCCCACAGCACCAGCGCAATGGATTCGGGCAGCGGGTTGCCGTCGGCCATGTGGCGGTCGAGCAGGCGCTGCGCCTGGCGGGCGCCATCCTTGACCGCGTAGGCGCTGGGGATGCGGAAGGGGTCGAAGCCGTGCAGGTTGCGCCCGGTCGGCAGGATGGCCGGCGTGCGCAGCAGGTCGCCGCCCGGCGCGGGGCGCACGTAGCGGGCGTCCAGCGCATGGACGATGCCCGGCAGTTCGTGGTCATCGGCCAGCAGCGCGTCGGCCTTGGCCAGTTCTTCCAGCAGCGGCAGCAGCTTTTCGTCGCCGGCGTGCGGCGCAGCGAGTGAGGCTGCCGACTGGCCGGCGACCAGCGCCTGCACCATCGCGCGGTCCAGCCGCACGCCGTGCGAGGCTTCGGCCAGCGACTGCAGCAGGTCCACGCGCTCGATGACCGTGGGCGCACGGCCGACGACATGCAGGCCGTGCGGGATCAGCGTGTATTCCAGCTCCAGCACTTTCTCGGCCAGCAGCGTGACGTGCTCGCCGGTGGCCGCGCCCCAGGCCGGCTCGATCTGGGCCAGGTCGAGTTCGGCGGCCTGCGCCTGGATCATCTCGCCCAGTTCGACGCGCTCGCGTTCGGCTTCGGGTTCCAGGCTGCGGTAGCGCTCGATGGCAGCCTTCAGATCGACCAGGCCCTTGTACAGACCGGCCTGCGCGGTCGGCGGCGTCAGGTAGCTGATCAGCGTGGCTGCAGCGCGGCGCTTGGCGATGGTGCCTTCCGACGGGTTGTTCGAGGCGTAGAGGTAGAAGTTCGGCAGGTCGCCGATCATGCGGTCGGGCCAGCATTCGGCGGTCATGCCGCTCTGCTTGCCGGGCATGAATTCCAGCGCGCCGTGGGTGCCGAAGTGCAGCACGGCGTGGGCCGCGAAGTCTTCACGCAACCAGCGGTAGAAGGCCGAGAAGGCGTGCGTCGGGGCAAAGCCCTTTTCGAACAGCAGGCGCATCGGGTCGCCTTCGTAGCCGAAGCCCGGCTGGATGCCGACGAAGACATTGCCGTAGCGCTCGCCCAGCACGTGGATGCTGCTGCCGTCACTTTGCTGCTGTCCGGGCGCCGGGCCCCATTGCTTTTCGATCTGCTTGAGCCAGCGCTCGCGCTTGACATGGTCGTTGGCGGGGATGCGCGCATGCACATTGGCCAGCGCGCCGTAGCGTTCGGCATTGCCCTGGATGACACCCTCGCGCAGCGCATCGACGCTGGCCGGCATGTCCACCGCGTAGCCTTCTCGCTTCAGCGCGGCCAGGGTGTTGAACAGCGATTCGAAGACCGACAGGAAGGCGGCGGTGCCGGTGGCGCCGGCATTCCGCGGGAAGTTGAAGATGACCAGCGCCACCTTGCGCTCGGCACGTTCTGAACGGCGCAAATCGACCAGCCGGCCGACGCGGGCGGCCAGCATGTCGGCGCGCTCGCTGCAGGTGTGCATGTCGTGGCCGGCGTCGCTGGCCTCGAAGGTGCAGGCGCGCACGCAGCCGGTGCAGGCGACGTGGTTGGCGCTGCCGCGACCGCCGAAGACCATCGAACCGGTGGCACCGTCGAGTTCGGGGATGGCGACCATGATGGTCGATTCCACCGGCAGCAGGCCGCGCTCGGAGCCGCCCCACTGGTCCAGGGTCTGGAATTCCAGCGGCGCGACGGCGATGTAGGGTACGTCCAGCTGGGCCAGGATCTCTTCGGCCGCATGGGCGTCGTTGTAGGCCGGGCCACCGACCAGCGAGAAGCCGGTCAAGGACACCACCGCGTCGACGGTGCAGCGCTCGCCGGCCATGAAGAACTTTTCGATGGCCGGGCGGGCGTCCAGGCCCGATGCGAAGCAGGGCACGACGCGCAGGCCGCGCGCTTCCAGTGCCGTGATCACGCCGTCGTAATGGCCGGCGTTACCGGCCAGCAAGTAGGAACGCAGCAACAGCACACCGACCGTGCCGCGCTGGCCCGAGGTGGCCACGCGGGGCAAATCGGCCAGCGTTTCGGCCAGACGGTTGGCGATGCGCGGGTGGTAGACCCCGATCTCGGGGTACTCGACGGGCTCGTGGGTCTTGGCCAGGCCGCGCAGCGCCTTGCGCGGGCCGGCGGCATAGCGGTCGACCAGGAAGTGCACCATGTGGCCGACGTTGTCTTCACTGCCGGCCAGCCAGTACTGCAGGGTCAGGAAATAGGCCCGCACGTCTTGCGCGGTGCCGGGTATGAAACGCAGGATCTTGGGCAGGCGGCGCAGCATGGCCATCTGCTTGGCGCCGGCGGTGGTGGGCGCTGCACCCTTGCTGTCGGCAGCGGACTTGCCGCGCAGCTTCTTCAGCATCGTCATCAATGCGCTGGACGGCGCCTGCATGTCGAACTTGCCCATGCGCGTGAGCTTGCTCACCTCGCCGGCCGACATCGCGCAGACCATGGCGTCGCAGTGTTCACGGCGGGCCTTCAGGGCCGGCAGCAGCGGCAGGAAATGGTCTTCCATGAACAGCATCGTGACGATGACGATGTCGCCTTCGGCGATGTCGGCCTTGCAACGCTCCAGGGCCGCGTCGTCACCGCCCCATTCAGCGGCGGCGTGGACCTTGAACTGCAGGCCGGGCAACTGGCGGGCGAGTGTGCGCCCGGCGCGTTGGGCCGCGCTGGCCAGATGGCTGTCCATCGTGACCAGTACGACGCGCGTCGCGCTGCCGTCGGTTTCAGCGGCTGTAGTGCGCTTTTGCATCGTAGAGCGTCTCGACGGTGATCTGTTTCAACCCGAGTTGGCCGGCATAGGCCTCGGTGTTGCGTCGTGCCTTGCCGCGCACGAAGAACGGGATTTTCTTGAGTTCTTTTTCGGCGTCCGCCGTCCAGCCGGCAGCCGCTGAAACAGCACCGGCTGCGCTGTCGGAAGCGGCAGCGGTGACCATGATCGAGTCGGCCGATGGCGCCGTTACGGTGTCCTGCGCGGCAGGAACGGCAGCGACCGGCGCTGCGGTAACGGCCACCGTTTCGACGGGCCGCTTCGCAGCCGACCCCAGGTGCGACGGTGCCGCGTCTTCGTGGAATTCGAAGTCGTCGCGGAACATGTGCAGCAGGTGCTCTTCCAGACCCATCATCAGCGGGTGCACCCAGGTGTCGAAGAGCACGTTGGCGCCTTCGAAACCCATCTGCGGCGAATGCCGGGCGGGGAAGTCCTGCACGTGCATCGGGGCCGAAATCACGGCGCAAGGGATGCCCAGGCGCTTGGCGATGTGGCGTTCCATCTGCGTGCCCAGCACCAGCTCGGGCTGCAGCGCAGTGACCTGTTCTTCGACGTCCAGGTAGTCGTCGGTGATCAGCGCTTCGACGCCGTAGAGCTTGGCGGCTTCGCGCACTTCACGGGCGAATTCGCGGCTGTAGGTGCCCATGCCGACGACCTGAAAACCCATTTCAGTGGCCGCGACGCGGGCGGCCGCCACCACGTGCGTGGCGTCGCCGAACACGTAGACGCGCTTGCCGGTCAGGTAGGTGGAATCAACCGACTTGGCGTACCAGGTGGACCGGGCGCGGGGGTCGTTCAACACGGCGCTGGCATCGGCACCACTCAGCGCGGCGACCTGCTGGATGAATTCGCGCGTGGCGCCGACGCCGATGGGCACGGTCTTGACCGTGGCCTGGCCAAAGCTGCGGGCCAGCCAGGCGGCGGTCTGCGCCGCCACCTCGGGGACCATCACGACATTGAAGTCGGCGTTGCCCAGGCGGGTCAGGTCCTGCGGCGTGGCGTCCAGCGGGGCGACGACATTGATGTCCACGTCCAACTGGCGCAGCAGGTCCAGCACCTCGCGCAGGTCGTCCTTGTGGCGAAAGCCCAGGGCCGTGGGGCCCAGCACATTGCAGCGGGCGCGCTCACCGGCGGCGCGCTCGCGCTTCGTTCCTGGTGGCGGCAGCAGCGGTGTGCACAGGGCCCGCACCAGCTGGTAGAAGGTCTCGGACGCGCCCCAGTTTTCCTTGCGCTGGTAAGCCGGCAACTCCAGCGGCACCACCGGTATCGGCAGCTTCAGCGCCGCGGCCAGGCCGCCCGGGTCGTCCTGGATCAACTCGGCCGTGCACGAGGCACCGACCAGCATCGCTTGCGGCTGGAAGCGCTCGAAGGCTTCCAGCGCCGCGGTCTTGAAAAGCTCGGCCGTGTCGCCACCCAGATCACGCGCCTGGAAGGTGGTGTAGGTCACCGGCGGCCGCTCCTTGCGCCGCTCGATCATCGTGAACAGCAGGTCGGCGTAGGTGTCGCCCTGGGGCGCGTGCAGCACGTAGTGCAGGCTCTTCATCGCCGTGGCGATGCGCATCGCGCCGATGTGCGGCGGGCCTTCGTAGGTCCAGAGCGTGAGCTGCATGGTCAGGCGGCCATCGGCGTGGTGAGCAGGCTGCGACGGCGCAGCGGGCGGGCGAACAGTTCGGCCAGGTCGGCGGCCTGCTCGTAGCCGTGGATGGGGCTGAACACCAGTTCGATGGCCCACTTGGTGGTCAGCCCTTCGGCTTCCAGCGGGTTGGCCAGCCCGAGGCCACAGACCACGATGTCGGGCTGCGCCGCGCGGCAGCGGTCGAGCTGCTTTTCGACGTGCTGGCCTTCGCTGAGCATCGTGTCGGCCGGCAGCAGCGCCAGCTCTTCGGCCATGTGTTCGCGGTGCAGATAGGGCGTGCCGACCTCGACCAGCCGCATGCCCAGTTCACGCTGCAGAAAGCGCGCCAGCGGCACTTCCAGCTGCGAATCGGGGAAGAAGAAGATGCGCTTGCCGTCCAGTGCGGGACGCAGGCGGGCCAGCGCGGCGGCAGCCCGGGCGCGCGGCGCGGCGGTGACTTTTTCGACGCTGCCAGCGGCGATGCCGAAGGCCGCCGCTATGGCCGCAAACCAGGCCGTGGTGCCTTCGGCGCCCAAAGGGAAAGGTGCTGCGATGCGCCGCGCGCCGCGCGACTCCAGCGCCCGCGCCGTGTCGGCCAGGAAGGGCTGGGCCAGGATGTAGCGCGTGTTCGGGCCGACCGCCGGCATGGCGTCGCTGCGCCGCGCCGGCAGGAACTGCACGTCGGCCAGGCCCAGTTCAGCGAACAGGCGCATGAACTGGTCTTCGACCACATCGGCCAGCGCGCCCACCACCACCAGGGAGGCCGGTGCGGCAGCGGCGGGCAGCGGCAGGCCGGGCACCAGCGAGGCCAGGCAGGCGTCTTCACCCTGCGTGAAGGTGGTCTCGATGCCGCTGCCGGAATAGTTCAGCACGCGCACCTGCGGCGCGTGGCGGGTGTTCAGACGCTGCGCGGCGCGCGACAGGTCGAGCTTGATGACTTCAGACGGGCAGGAGCCGACCAGGAAGAGCATGCGGATGTCCTTGCGGCGTTCCAGCAGGCGCGTCACCACGCGGTCGAGTTCGTCCTGCGCGTCGGCCAGGCCGGCCAGATCGCGCTCGTCGATGATGGCCGTGGCGAAGCGCGGCTCGGCAAAGATCATCACGCCGGCGGCCGACTGGATCAGGTGGGCGCAGGTGCGCGAACCGACCACCAGGAAGAAGGCATCCTGGATCTTGCGGTGCAACCAGACGATGCCGGTCAGGCCGCAGAAGACCTCGCGCTGGCCGCGCTCTTTCAGGACCGGCGCCTGACCACACCCCGTTGCGGCTTCAACGCGCAAAGGAATGACGGCATTCATGCGGCCACACCGCTGACGGTGCCCAGGGTCGTGCCGCGCCGGGCGGCTTCGTCCCTGCGCGCCATGCGCAACTTCCAGATGAACTGCGCGGCGTTGACGGCGTAGGTCACATAGGCCGCCAGGGCCAGCAGCATCAGTTCACGCGGGCTCAAGGCACCCGTGCCCAGCGCCACCAGGTAGGCCGTGTGCAGGGCCAGCACCAGCATGCTGAACACGTCCTCCCAGAAGAAGGCCCGGGCGAACAGCCACTGGTCGAAGACCACCTTTTCCCAGATGCAGCCGGTGATCATGATGGTGTAGAGGACCAGCGTCTTGACCACCACCGACGCCGTCGCTGCCGTCAGGCCTTCGCCGGTGGAGAGATAGCGCAGCACCAGGCTCGCGCTGATCAGGAAGACCAGGAACTGCACCGGAGCCAGGACGCCTTGCACCAGGGTCCAGACGCTGGCATCACGGCGCACCCGCTGTTCAGGGGTGTACAAGGGACTGCGCAGCTGGCGCGTTACAGCTGCGCTGGGTGCCGGCAAAGGCCGCTCGGGTCGGTTCATGGGGTCTAGCCTAGGGGCTGCGTGCGCTTGTGTCAACTCAGGTAGACGTAAATCCTTGTTGACACATTTGGGCTGACACAGCCCGCCCGCAAGTCGCTGCCACCCTGCTGAGCCGGCCCGCCCGCTACACGCAAACTCGCCCCGCAGAGCCGCCCTGTGACTGGGGCAAACACCGAGTCCAAATTGTTTTGACGTGCGGCCCGGTGCGGTTTAAAACTGGCCTGTCCGCCAGGACAAGTGAAACCAGACCAGTTGGATCGCGCCGGTGCAGTAGGGCTGTCGACAGAACCTCGGGCACCATTGAACAGGCACAGGTTCAAGGTGAACAAGGGCATGCGCAGAGGGCATCGATGGCGCCGGGCGACCCACTGACCGACAGCCGTAGCAGTAGAAGTAGCGGGAGATGGACATGCAAGGTGACTCGAGCCGCAGTTCGAGCCGAACACCCGATGAGGCCGATCCCGCTTGCGACTCAGGTGCTGCATCGACCTGGCCGGCAGGGGCGCACGGTTCGACTTGGGCCAACGCCGAGACCGATCCCCACGATGCCAGGCAGCGCCTGGCCCGGCTGGCACGGGCCATCGAAACCGATGTCATTCCGCGTCTGGTTCAGGCCCACCGGCCGCAGGGCAACCCAACCGCTGGGGAGGTCGCAACCGTCAGCGACGCCGAGGTTCAGACCTTCGTCGCCCACATCATTCAAGAGCGCGAAACGCAGATCGCCGACATGGTGGCGCAGTTGCGCGGCCGCGGCGTGGCCGTCGAAGCGCTGTACCTCGAATTGCTCGGTCCGGCCGCCCGGCAACTGGGTTACCTGTGGGAAGAAGACCTGTGCGACTTCTCCACGGTCACCGTCGCGCTGGGCCGCCTGCAACGCCTGATGCGCGAATGGAGCCCGGCCTTCGGGGCCGAAGTCGACCACCCGCCACATGGCCGCCGCGCCCTCTTCGTGCAGCCTGGCAATGAGCAGCACAGCTTCGGCCTGTCCATGGTGGCCGAGTTCTTCCGCCGCGACGGCTGGGACGTACTCGGTGGCGTGGGTGGCGCGGTGACCGACCCGGCCGCGAAGGTGCGCGACGAATGGATCGACGTCATCGGCTTTTCCGTCGGCAGTGACAGCCGCGTGCCGTGGCTCAAGGCCAGCATCAGGACGGCCCGGGCGGCAGCCCGCAACCCCGACATGGTGGTGCTGGTCGGCGGGCCGCCTTTCGTGCTGGACGCTGGTCTGGCGGCGGAGGTCGGCGCCGACGGCACGGCGCGCGACGGCCGGGAAGCACCGCAACTGGCCGAGAGGCTGATGGCCGGCGCGACATGCCGCACCGGCCTGCGCACGACCTAGCGCGCAACATTCTCATCACGCGACAAGGCAGGTTGACACTATCATCTGTCCATAACTTCGCAACATCCACGGCACATGCCCCGAACCCCCGGCGAAAAACATGCGCTCGGCGCCCTGGACGCCCAGAGCGTGTCGCGCTTGGTGGGCGCCTCCAGCGACATCGCGCTGGTGCTGGACGGCGACGGCACCATCCTGGATGTTGTGATCCACGGCGACGACCCGGCTGCCATCCGGGCCCGCGAATGGTGCGGTCGGCCCTGGGTGCAGACCGTCGCGCCCGACAGCCGCCAGAAGGTTGAAGCGCTGCTGCGCGATGCGCACGCGGCCGTTGAAGCCACCGCACGCTGGCGCCAGATCAACCACCCGATGCTGGACAGCGACGACCTGCCGCTGATGTACTCGGCGGTGCGGGTCACCGGCGACGCCAGTTCACGCGCCAAGAGCCGCATCGTGGCCTTTGGCCGCGACCTGCGGGCCACGGTGGCGCTGCAGCGCCGGCTGGTCGAAACGCAACAGTCCATGGAGCGCGACTACTGGCGCTTCCGCGAGGCCGAGACGCGCTACCGCCATCTGCTGGAAACCTCGTCCGAGGCCGTGCTGGTGGTCGACGGATCGACCCAGAAGGTGCTGGAAGCCAACCCGGCCGCGCGGGCCCTGTGTGGCGCGGTCCGGACCAAGCTGGTGGGTGCGCCGCTGGCGGCCCTCTTCGAACCGGCACACGGCGAACGCCTGCAGGACCTGCTGGCCGCCGCGCGCTCGGTGGGCAAGAAGGACGCGATACCGACCCGCCTGGCGGATGGCGGCGCCGAACTGAGCGTGTCGGCCTCGGTGTTCCGCCAGGACGATGCCGCCTTCGTGCTGGTGCGCCTGGCCCCGGCGCACAACGAAGCCTCGGCCGCCAAGACCGGTGTGCGCAAGGGCCCTGGCAGCCCCCGCGAAGGCAATTGGGAGCAGACCCTGGCGGCCTTCGTGCAGAACTCGCCCGACGGCCTGGTCTTCTGCGACGCCATGGGCACCGTGTTCAGTGCCAACCGGGCCTTCCTGTCGCTGGCTGAACTGAGTGGCGAAGACCAGGCGCGCGGCCAGCCGCTCGATCGCTGGCTGGGCCGCACCGGCGTGGAACTGGGCGTGCTCATCACCAACCTGCGCCAGCGCGGCACGGTGGGTCGCTTCGTCACCGCCATGCGCGGCGAATACGGCACCGCGGTCGAGGTCGAGATCTCGGCGGCGCAACTGATGCCCGCCGACAGCGCGGTGCTGGCCTTTGCCATCCGCGACATCGAACGCCGCCTGAAGCCCGAAGTCGAGGCGGGCAAGGCGATGACGCGCTCGGTCAGTGAGCTGACCGAACTGGTCGGCCGCACGCCGCTGAAGGACATCGTGTCGGAAACCACCGACCTGATCGAGCAGCTGTGCATCGAGACCGCGCTGGTCATGTCGAACGACAACCGCGCCTCGGCCGCACTGCTGCTGGGCCTGTCGCGGCAAAGCCTGTATGTGAAGCTGCGCCGCTACGGCATGGGCAGCCTGGGCAGCGAGGAATAAGGGCGGCCGGCCTGGAACCGACCTGGCCCGGTTCACGACCGGGTGTAAACATAGCTTGACGGCTTCGAGTGTCATGTTCAATATACAGACATGGAACTCCCTGCCCTGCCTGCCCAAGCGACCGCCGCTGCGCCACGCTGGCTGCCGGCACCTTCGGCCATCGCCGAACTGCTGAAACCCGTCACCTGGTTTCCGCCCATGTGGGCTTTCGGCTGCGGCGTCGTGGCCTCGGGCGTGCCACTGGCCGGGCGCTGGGGCTTGGTGACGGTGGGCGTGCTGCTCAGTGGCCCGCTGGTCTGCGCCACCAGCCAGGCCGTCAACGACTGGTACGACCGCCACGTCGACGCCATCAACGAACCGCAACGCCCCATCCCTTCGGGCCGCATGCCCGGCCGCTGGGGCCTGTATGTCGCCATCATCTGGACGCTGCTGTCGCTGGCCGTGTCCACCCTGCTCGGCCCTTGGGGCGTTGGCGCTGCCGTGGTCGGCCTGCTGCTGGCCTGGGCCTACAGCGCGCCGCCGCTGCGGCTGAAGATGAACGGCTGGTGGGGCTGCGCCGCCTGCGGCATCTGCTACGAAGGCCTGGCCTGGGTCACCGGCGGGGTGGTGATGGCCGGTGGGCAATCGCCGGGCTGGCCGTCCTTGCTGCTGGCCGCGCTGTACAGCACCGGAGCCCACGGCATCATGACGCTGAACGATTTCAAGGCCATCGAAGGCGACCGGCAGATGGGCATCGGTTCCCTGCCCGTGCGCCTGGGCGTGCCGGGCGCGGCGCGTGCCGCCTGCCTGATCATGGCCGGGCCGCAGTTCGGGGTCGTGGGCCTGCTGATGGCCTGGGGACAACCGTGGCATGCGCTGACCATCGTCGGTCTGCTGTGCGGCCAGGGCCTGATGATGCGGCGCTTCCTTTCCGACCCCATCCGCCACGCGCTCTGGTACAGCGGCTTTGGCGTGCCGCTGTTCGTCGCCGGCATGATGGTCAGCGCCTTCGCCCTGCGCGGCATGCTGACGGCCGGCGTCTGACCGGCACCCGCTACCCACCTCCAACTCCTGCAACACCAAGGAACGTCATGAAAGCAGTCGACGCATCCCGCGGATACGACGTGGTCGTCATCGGTGGCGGCCCCGCCGGCGCCACCGCCGCCGACGACCTGGCAGCCCAGGGCCACAGCGTGCTCTTGCTGGACCGCGCCGGCCGCATCAAGCCCTGCGGCGGGGCGATTCCGCCGCGCGCCATCAAGGACTTCCAGATCCCCGACCACCTGCTGGTCGCCAAGGCCCGCTCGGCACGCATGATCTCGCCGGCCGACCGCAAGGTCGACATCCCCATCGAGAACGGCTACGTGGGCATGGTCGACCGCGACGTGTTCGACGAATGGCTGCGCGAGCGGGCCGCCAGCCACGGTGTGGTGCGCCGCACCGGCACCTTCGAGCGCATCGAGTACACCGACGACGGCATGGCCGTGGTGCATTTCCGCGCCCGCGCCGACGATGCCCCGCTCACCGCCCGCAACGAGGGCCTGGCCGCCTCGGTGCGCGCCCGCTGCGTGATCGGCGCCGACGGTGCGCGCTCGGCGGTGGCGCAGCAGTGCGTGCCCGGCGCCGAGAAGACCGAGTACGTCTTCGCTTACCACGAGATCCTGCGCGCCCCCGCAGTGCGCCCCGCCGGCTATGACGACACGCGCTGCGACGTCTACTACCGAGGTGGACTCTCGCCCGACTTCTATGGCTGGGTTTTCCCGCACGGCGACACGCTCAGCGTGGGCACGGGCAGCGCCGACAAGGGCTTCTCCTTGCGCAGCGCCACGGGCGCCTTGCGCCAGGCCGCAGGCTTGCAAGGCTTCGAGGTCATCCGGCGCGAAGGCGCGCCGCTGCCGATGAAGCCGCTGCCGCGCTGGGACGACGGCCGCGCCGTGGTGCTGGCCGGCGACGCCGCGGGTGTGGTGGCACCCGCTTCGGGCGAAGGCATCTACTACGCCCTGTATGGCGGGCGCCTGGCCGCTGAAGCCGCCCACGCTTTCCTGGAAACCGGTGATGCCCGCGCGCTGGCCACGGCGCGCAAGAAGTTCATGAAGGCCCACGGCCGGGTGTTCTGGGTGCTGGGCATCATGCAGCGCTTCTGGTACAGCAGTGACAAGCGCCGCGAGAGCTTCGTCAAGATCTGCATGGACAAGGACGTGCAGCAGTTGACTTTCGAGTCCTACATGAACAAGGAACTCGCCCGCAAGAAGCCGATGGCCCACGTGCGCATCTTCTTCAAGGACATGGCCCACCTGCTGGGGCTGGCGAAGGCCTGATGGCCGCACCATAGACATCCTATTGATACCCCACTGAAGCAGCGGCTCCCGGGGCAGACCCGCCTTACCGGCAACGGATCTCTGCCCCGGCATCGAACGCCGTCACCCACCCCAACCGGTCAGGACTTTCACTCACCATCGAGGCACGGCCTATGAGTCGCCGCTTGTTACAGCCGGCCGACCTGCACGCGCTGGCCACCTGTGCGCCCGATCTGGCCCAGGTGTTCGTTGCGCTGGCCAGCGACATCGCCCTCATCATCGACCCGAACGGCGTGGTGCTCAGCGTGGCCCAGGACCCGCAGACCCCGATGTCGGCACAGGCCCAGCACTGGGTCGGCCAGCGCTGGGCCGACACGGTGACGGCTGAGACACGCCGCAAGATCGAGAAGCTGCTGGACGACGTCTGCGAGACCGGCCTGGCGCGCCGCCGCGAAGTCAACCACGCTGGTGATACCGGCGTCGACATGCCCGTGGCCTACACCGCCATGCGCCTGGGCCAGCAGGGCCCGGTGCTCGCCGTGGGCCGCGACCTGCGCACGGTGTCGGCCCTCCAGCAGCGTTTTCTGAACACCCAACAGGAGATCGAGCGCGGCTACTGGCGCACCCGGCAGACCGAGACGCGCCACCGCCTGCTGCTGCAGGTGGCCACCGACGCGATGCTGACGGTGGACGCCGACAGCCTGCGCATCGTGGCTGGCAACGCCGCTGCGGCCTTGTTGCTGCAGGACGGCGGTCTGCCGCTGGCCGGCCGGGTGGCCGAGCAGCAGTTCGAAGCATATGCCCGGCCGGCCGTGCGGGAATTGCTGCTGCAAGCCCGCAGCAGCGGGCTGGCCACCGAGATCCAGGCCCGATTGGCCGGCACGCATCAGTCCGTGGGCTTGCTGGCCTTGCCGCTGGCCACCTCGGCCGGCCGCCGGCTGCTGCTGCGCGCCCGGCCGGCCGTACCCATCGTGAAGGAGGCCCTGCCGCTGCATGCCGCGCTGAGCCACCTGGTCGAGAGCACGCACGACGGCATCCTGCTGACCGACCTGCGCGGGCAGTTGCTGGGTGCCAACCACAGCTTCGTGAGCCTGGTTGCGGCCGTTGACGAAGACCAGCTGCGCGACCGGCCCTTGGCCGACTGGCTGGGGCCGACCGCGGCCGATGTGGCCGACCTGCTGGTTGCGGTGCGCGAAAGCGGCATCACGCCGGAACGGCGGCTGTCGCTGCGCAGGGCCGGTGGCGCGGTGCAGACGGTGCTGGTGAGCGGCGCGCTGCTGATCGAGGGCGACCAGGAAAGTCTGGGCTTCGTGCTGCGGCCGCTGCTCAAGGGCTGAAGCCCGCGATACGGGCGCTGGCCGCTCAGGCGCTGGCCGCGGCCAGCAGCGCCAGGTCGTCTGCCGTCAGCACCAGCCGAACGGCAGCGGCCAATTCAGCCAGTTGCGCCAGCGTGGTGGCGCTGGCGATGGGCGCGGTGATGGCCGGCTGCCGCATCTGCCAGGCCAGCGCCACCTGCCCTGGCGTGGTTGTGGCGCCGTGGCGCGCGGCCACCGCGTCCAGACCGGCCAGCACGCGCAGGCCGCGTTCGTTCAGGTAACGCGTCACCACGTTCTTGCCACGCGGGCTCTTGTCGGCGTCTTCGGGCCGACGGTATTTGCCGGTCAGGAAGCCCGCCGCCAGGCCATAGAAGTTGATCACGCCCACACCCTGCGCCACGCACAGCGGCTGAAGTGCGTCTTCAAAGACAGCCCGGTCCACCGGGTTGTAGAGCGGCTGCAGGCTTTCATAGCGCGCCAGGCCATGGTCGGCGCTGACCTTCAGGGCCTCGGCCAGGCGCGGCGCCGTGAAGTTCGAGGCGCCCACGGCGCGCACCTTGCCCGCGCGGATCAGCGCGTCGAAGGCCGCCAGGGTCTCGACCAGCGGCGTGTCGGCATCGTCATCATGCGACTGGTAGAGGTCGATGTAATCGGTCTGCAAGCGCCGCAGGCTGTCTTCGACGGCCTGACGGATGTAGGCCGGCTTCAAGCCCTTCTTGTCGGGTCCCATGGGCTTGCCGACCTTGGTGGCCAGCACCACGCGGTCGCGTTGGCCGCTGGCCTTGAACCAGCGGCCGATGACGGTTTCCGACTCGCCGCCGACATGCCCCGGCACCCAGGCCGAGTAGACGTCGGCGGTGTCGACGAAGTTGAAGCCGGCGTCCAGCCAGGCGTCGAGCAGCGAGAACGAGGTGGCCTCATCGGCCGTCCAGCCGAAGACATTGCCGCCGAAGCACAGCGGCGACACCATCAGGCCGCTGCGGCCCAGTTGGCGCTGTTTCAGGTTCGTGGTCATCACAGTTGTTCTTCGCGAAAGAGATCGAGTTTGTCTTGCACCGCACGGTCGGAATAGCTGAACAGCACGGCGTCGCCGCCCTGGGCGCTGGCGCTGTGGGTCACCGTCATCCAGCTGGGCACGACGAAGATGTCGTGCGGGCCCCAGTCGAAAACCTGCTCGCCCGCCGGCGTCACGATGCGGCTGCGGCCCTGCCCTTCCACCACCGTGAACACCGTGCTGTCGGTGGACCGGTAAGGCCGCGTCTCGAAGCCCTGCGGCAGCAGCTGCATGCAGGTGGCCAGCGTGGGCATGGCCCAGCTGCCGTTGACCGGGTTGACATAGCGCATCTTGTGGCCGTGCCAGGCGTTGATGGGGCGGAAACGCTGCAACTGGCTCAGCGCTTCGCGGGTGCGGTGGTAGGGGTAGTTGAAGATGGGCGACGTCAGCGTGCCCCACTGCTGGTCGATGGGCAGCAGGTTGCTGCCGCTCTCGGCCATGGCGGCCCCTTCGGGGCGGTGCAGCGGCTGCACCTCGCCGGGGTAGCCTTCGCGGAAACTGGCGTCGAAGAAGTTGACGATGTGCATGTCCAGCCCGTCCAGCCAGACCATCGGCCCGTCACCGATGTTGCCGTGGTCGTGCCAGGTCATCGACGGCGTGATGACGAAGTCGCCGGGCAGCATCATCGTCTTCTCGCCGGCCACGGCGGTGTAGGCATCCTGGCCTTCGATGATGAAACGCAGGGCCGACGCGGTGTGGCGGTGGGCCGGCGCGAGTTCGCCGGGCAGGATGATCTGCAGGCCCGCGAAGAGGCTTTGCGTGATGCGACTTTGCCCCGGCAAGCCGGGGTTTTCCAGCACCATGACGCGGCGCTCGGCCTCTTCGGTGCTGATCTGCGTGCACGACTCGAGCACGAAGGGCCGCACGTCGGCATAGCGCCACAGCGCCGGCTGGGCGCGCGGCTTGGGCACGTCGGGCACCAGGCCACCCAGCACGCGCCACAGCGGCGCCAGGTGCTGCTGACCGGCCCGGTCATAAAAACCGCTGCGCGTGGCCTCGGCGGCCAGGTTGACGGTGGCGACGTAGCCCGAGGTGTCCGCCGCCAGCGTGGCGGCTGGCGCGTCAGGTGCTGGAACGGTCGTGGCGGTGCGCATGCGGGGTCCCCGGAATCCGGCCTGCACTTTAAGGCCTGCAGGGGCCGCAGCCAGGGCCGGCCTGCGCGCGCGCTGGCGACGGTCTGTTAAACCGCCAGCCGGCGCGGCAGCAGCCGGGCGTATTCCTTCTTCACCACGGCATAGCACTCGCAACTGCGGGCTTCCAGGCCGGGCCGATCCAGCGCCGTGATGTGGCCGCGGGCGTAGCGGATCAGCCCGGCCTTCTGCAGCTTCAGCGCGGCCTCGGTGACGCCCTCGCGGCGCACGCCCAGCATGTTGGCGATGAGCTCTTGCGTCATCACCAGTTCATGGCCCTGCAGACGGTCGAGGCTCAGCAGCAGCCAGCGGCACAACTGCTGGTCCAGCGTGTGGTGGCGGTTGCACACTGCCGTCTGGGCCATCTGCGTGATCAACGCCTGGGTGTAGCGCAGCAGCAAGTGCAGCACCGGGCTTGAATTGTTGAATTCCTGCTTCAAGGCGGCGGCGCGCAGGCGAACGCCCTGCCCGGCGCTCTGCACCACGGCGCGGCTGGGCGTCGATTCACCGCCCATGAACAGCGACACGCCGACCAGCCCTTCGCGGCCCACGACGGCGATCTCGGCCGAAGCGCCGTCTTCCATCACGTACAGCAGCGACACGATGGCTGTGGTGGGGAAGTAGACGTGGGTCATCGCCACGCCCGATTCGTGCAGCACGCGGCCCAGGGGCAATTCAACGGCTTCCAGTTGCGGGACCCAGCGCAGCCATTCGGCAGGGGGCAGAGCGGCCAGCAACTGGTTGGCCTTGGCATCGGAATGGTCGCTCAGGGGTACTCCGGGTTGGGCTGGCTGCGCCACGATCCTGGGTGGCGTGGGCGCGGAAGTCAAGGTGTGCATGTAGGGGGTGGGGGGGCGCTCAGGGCGCACCCGCGCTTGCCATCCGGCCGCTCTACGCTGCCGCACCCAGCCTCTTCTGTGCGCCAACCCACATCAGGCGCTGTGATCGCCTCGGGCCAGGCGCTGCAGTTCGGTCTTGACGACGCCATAGCACTCGCAGGCACAGGCGCGCAGGCCGTCGGCGTTGGTCACGCTGATGTGGCCGCGCCGGTAGCGGATGTAGCCCTGTTCCTGGAGCCGGAAGGCCGCCTGGGTGAGGCTTTCGCGGCGCACGCCCAGCAGGCTGCCCAGCAGTTCCTGGGTCATCGCCAGTTCGCCCTCGCGCAAGCGGTCCAGCGTGGCCATCAGCCAGCTGCTGACCTGCTGTTCCACGCTGTGGTGGCGGTAGCAGGCGGCCGTCTGGATAATCTGTGTCATCAGCGCCTGGGTGTAGCGCAGCAGCACGCTCTGCAAGGTGTCGCCGCGGTCGAATTCCTGCAGCAGGCGGTGACGTTCCACCCGCCAGCCGTTGCCGGCCGTGTGCACCACGGCCGAACTGCTGGTGGTGCCGCCGCCCATGAAGAGGGGGATGCCGACCACGCCTTCGCACCCCACGCCGGTGGTCTGCGCCGAGGCGCCGCTTTCGGTCACGTAGTGCAGCGCCACCACCGCCGTACCCGGGAAATAGGCGTGGCACAACTGCGAGCCCGGCTCGTAGAGCCTGGCGCCCAAGCGCATGGGAACCGGCTCCAGCGCGTCGGCCAGGCGGTTGTAGTCGGCGGCACTCAGGCTGGCCAGCAGGTCGTTCTGCCGCGGGCCGGGGGGGCGGGTGATGGCGAGCACCACGGTGTCCTAGTGGCCGGCCGTCACGTCCACGCCGATACCGCGGTAGCCGACGAAGCGGCAGGCGGTATCGAACATGGGCTGGCCGCTGACGCGGAACTGCTGGCGCGTGCCGTCGGGCAGGCGGCGGTGGAAGGCGTAGTCCAGAAAGGGCTGGTGCGCGCTGATCCGGGCCTGCAGGCCGCGCCGCTCAGCCAGGTCCCAGCCCTGGGCCACGGCCACGGCGTCGGAAATCTCGGCGCCGGTGGGCAGCGGGTCGTGGATGCCCAGCATCTGGAACACCGGCCCTGAGGTGCACACGAAAGTGCCTGCACTGTCTTGCTCCCAATACCAGTCGGAAGCCAGCTCGGTCAGGCTGCGGTAGCGCTCTTCGCTGGCCCGCAACTCGGCCGTGCGCTGCAGCACGGCGGCTTCCAGCTGGGCGGCGTGGGCGGCCTGCTGGCGGTACAGCAGACGCACTTCCAGCATGTTGTGGATGCGCGTCTTCACCTCCAGCAGGTCGAAGGGCTTGCTGATGAAGTCTTTCGCGCCGGCCTGCAGCGCCCGCAGCTGGTGGCCGGGCTGGGACGTCAGCACGATGACCGGCAGGTAGCCGGCGTCCACCCCGTCGGCCTGCAGGGCCTGCAGGTCCTGCATCACCTCGAAGCCGTCCTTGCCCGGCATCTGCAGGTCCAGCAGGATCAGGTCATGGTCCAGGCGGGCGTACAAGTCGGCCGCCCCGACGGGGTCCGTCGTCGCCGTCGCGCCGGTGTAACCGGCTTCCGCGAGCAGGCGCGTCAGCAACTGCACATGGGCCACCTGGTCGCCCACGATCAGGATCCTGGCGGCCAGGATGTTGTCGTTCATGGTCATCAGCGGGCCTCTTCGGTGTTCAGCATCGACGTGCTGTTGTGGTCCAGGGCCGCGTCCAGCACCTGCATGAATGCGTCCAGCCGGATGGGCCTGGTCAGGTAGCGGATGAAGCCCGCGGCGAGGCCTGTTTCGATGTCGCGCGGCATCGCGTTAGCGCTCAGCACCAGCACCGGGATGTGCGCCGTACGGGCATCGCCCTGCAGCATGCGCGGTTGGTGGGGTTGTCTGCCACGCACAGCACGGTGGACTTCGGAACACCGGGCGTCGTGTCCGCCGCCATGACGCAGGTCGGCGCGACCACCACGACCACCGCATACGGCGCCAGGCAGACGGGCAGTTCGACCCAGAAGTTGCTGCCCACGCCGAGGCTGCTGTCGGCGCCGATCGCGCCGCCCATCAACTCGACCAGGCGCTTGCTGACCACCAGACCGATGCCGGTGCCTTCCTCGACGCCGGCTTCCTGGCCCAACTGGTTGAAAGGCTGGAACAGCAGCGCCAGCTTGTCGGGCGACAGGCCCAGCCCGGTGTCGCGCACCACCCACGCGCACGCGGTCGCCGCGGCCCGGCTGGCAGCTGACTTCCACCGTGCCACCGAAGCGGTTGTACTGGATGGCGTTGGACAACAGCTTGATGAAGACCTGCTTGGCCCGCGTGCGGTCGGCCTTCCCGTACAGCGGTTGCGGCGCAACGGCAAAGGTCACGCGGATGCCGCCCTTGCGGGCCTGCGGTTCGATCAGGGCCTGGCAGTCGGCCAGCACCTCGGCCAGGGTCATGGGCTCGGTAGACAGCGACAGCTTGCCCGATTCGTTGAGGGCCAGGTCGAGGATCTCGTTGATCAGTTCCGGCAGGTACCAGCCGGCCTGCATGATCTGATCAACGCAGTCTTGCTGACCCGCCGTGGGTGGCGGCGTGCCGCTGTCCAGCCACTGCGCGCAACCCAGGATGGCGTTCAGCGGTGAACGCAGTTCGTGGCTCATGCCGGACAGGAATTCCGACTTGGCCAGGTTGGCGCGGTCGGCTTCGGCCTTGGCCGCCTGAAGGTCGCAGTGGGCGGACTGCAAGACCGTGTCCAGACGCTGCCGCTCGGCCTCCACCTGCTTGCGCGCGGTGTTGTCGGTGCCGATCAGCAGGTAGCCGATGATCAATTCCTGCGCGTCGCGCAGCGCCGTCACCGACACCAGGGCGGGCAGCCGCCTACCGTCACGCCGCACACAGGTCAGCTCGTAGACGTCTTCGATGCCGCGCGAGGCCTGGAATACCAGGGCTTCGAAGCCCGGCTCGATAGGGGTGTGGAATTCGTCGCTCAGCGCCTGGGCGCGCTGGACGATTTCCTGCGGGTCGGAAATCTCGGCCGGCGTGATGCGGTTCAGCACCTCTTCAGCCGCGTAGCCCAGCATGCGCTGGGCGCCGACGTTGAAGATCTGGATCACGCCCTGCTCGTCGGTGGCGATGCTGGAAAAGTTGGCGCTGTTCAGGATGGCCGTCTGCAGCGCACCGGTCTTCAGCAGCGCGCCCAGGCGGCGCGCCCCCGCGCGGCGGCTGGGGTCGCTTTGCATGGACTTGAGGCGTGGCGGGCCGGACTCGGGCATGCGGGTGGCGGGGTGCTGTATCGGTGTGGGGTCGCGGCGTGACCAGCGCGGGCAGACGCTGGACGTGATGCTCGGGCCGGCGGCAGCCCAGCGTCTGTGCGTCAACGAACAGACGCTGGGCGCGGCGCAAAGTCGGGGAAGGCGGCGCGCTGGGCCTCGTCATCGGCCGCAGGCAGGGCCCTGGATGCCCGAGTCTGGGGAGCGCCGCCCCGCCCTTCTGTTGGGCAGCACACGCTGGCCAGGCGTCCGGCAGCCGCGCTGTGCAAGGCTTGGACGTTCGGTGCCGCACAGACCTGCGGCTGGCCGGCGGCGAGCATCGACCTGCCAACCAGTTCCACCCTTCCCTCCAACCCCGAAAGCGAGATCACCATGAGCAACTCGGACATGAACATCGGCCACACCATCGGCGACGGTGCCACCGCGATGCGGGGCGCCACCAGCCATGCCGCCGAACAGGCGATGGACGGCCTGGCGCGCGAAGCACAGCACCTGGCGCAGCGCAGCAGCGACCTGCTGCACCAGCGCTCGGCGCAACTGCAAAAACAGGCCGCGCACGCGCGCGACGCCACGCTGGGCTACATCCAGCATGAACCGGTCAAGGCGGTGCTGTTTGCCGCCGCGGCCGGCGCGGCGCTGGTCATGCTGGGCAGCCTGCTCGGCCGTGGCAAGCGCTGAGCCCGGCCATGCCCCACCCGCGCCCATCCGGCCCGGCGGCAGCGCGGGCGGTCACGGTCACGGCCGCCCGGCTGTGGCAGCTGGCCCTGCTGCGCCCGCAATGGCTGGGCGCCCACCTGGCGGCCTACGCCAGCCTCGTCGTGGACCAGGTCGGGCCGACGCGCGCCGCCTGGCGCCAGCGCAGTCTGTGGACGGCGGTCTGCGCCATGGCCCTGGGTGTGGCGACCGTGTTGGCCGGCGTGGCCCTGATGCTGTGGGCTGTCGTGCCGGATGTCAGCCGCGGCCCGGTCTGGGTCCTGTGGCTGACCGCTGCGGCGCCCCTGGCGCTGGCGCTGTGGGCCTGGCGCAGGCTGTCCACCGCGCCCGCCTGGCCCCTGCTGGAGGCGCTGCAGACGCAGTTCGAAGCCGACGCCGAATTGCTGGCCGTGATCCCGCCCCCGGCGCCGGCCAGGCCCGCTCCCCCGGAACCGGACGACACGGCTTCGGCGTCGCAACTGCTGGGGCGCGGCGCCCTCCTGACCGCCGATGTGGTGCTGCGCCCCGTCGCCCGCAGCCACCCCTGGGCGCTGGTGGCCGGCGCCGCAGCGGTCGGAGCCCTGCTGGTGGTGGGCCGTCCGTGGCGCGCCCTGCTGCGGCCTTCGTTCGTCACCAGCCTGGGGGCGCAATGGGCCGTGCGGGCCCTGGCGCAGGCCGCGCTGCAGTCCAGCCGTGACAGCAGCCAGCCCGCCGCCTTGCCGCAGGTCAGCCCCGCCGACCCGCGCCAGCCCGCGCCGCCGCGGGCCTGAACCTCACCGACACCCTGCTTCGGAGCCACCATGCCAACGCCCGTCCGCCTGCCCGCCCAGGCCACCACCGCCCTGCCCGCACGCCGGCCCAGCCGCGCCCGAGGCGCCCGGCGCTTCAGTGCGCTGCCGAACCCGGCGCGCCCTGCGC
>Ga0136641_1000215_pt1 | contig 24777 bp, 26 predicted proteins | sample EliLak1302023Y_FD_115312 | JGI IMG/M metagenome (GOLD analysis project Ga0136641, IMG submission 115312) | Freshwater microbial communities from Elizabeth Lake, Yosemite National Park, California, USA - 13020-23Y | ecosystem: Environmental > Aquatic > Freshwater > Lake ...
AAGGAAGTTAAACATATGAGCATTTGGACAAATTGGGATCCACTACAAGAAGTTATTGTTGGAGATTGTTATGATCCTGGCACATTAGATGCAGTATTGCCTAAAAGTGCAGAACTACAGTTTAATAAAATACTAGAAGAAACTAAAGAAGATTTGCAAAATCTTGCAGACTACTTGACTGCATTTAAAATTAAAGTACACAGACCTAAGGTTCCTGAATATAAACCATATGTTGATCTGGGATATTTTAAAATAATAAATCCAACAGCACCTGTTGTTCCCCGTGACCAATACCTCGCATATGGAAAAACAATATATCAAACATATACAAGTATGCCCGATAGATACTTAGATTGTGTTAATTATAATCACATATTCAAAGAAAAGTTTGATGAGGGTTATAATTGGATTAGCCAACCACCACCTGTACTAAAAGCATTACAACAAGACAAATGGTGGGCAAATGGGCAAGACATTTATCATCATACGTTAAGCAATCGTATACTATGGCACACAGCTACAATGTTTAAGTGCGGTGATAAGTTAGTAACAAATACAGAAGGCCCAGGAACAGAAGCTGGCCTAGAATGGATGAGTCGCAACTTGCCTGCTGGAACTATTGTTAGTGCTGGTCGTAATTATCAAAAGAGTTGGGGACATATTGATCACGGTTGGTTTATGACTAATGATGATTTTGTATTTTGTGCTAACAAGTCTTGGGTACCAGAGCCGTTGCGTCACAAAGAAATGGTTGAGTTTTCTTCATTAGTAGATCAGTTTGATGATGAAAAGTTCATAGCCAGCTATACCAAAGCAGGCGGCAAGTTTACTAAAGAATGGATTGATACTTGGCTAACTGAATGGAAAGGATATGCACAAGATGTATTCTTTGACAGCAACGTGTTAGTTATTAACCCGCAGAATGTTATCTTTTCTAATACACAACCTAGACTATTTAAAATGTTAGAAGGTTGGGGAATTACTCCGCATGTAGTTAAACAGAGGCACGGGCTATTTTGGGAAAGCGGAGTACATTGTATGACATTAGACTTAGCTAGAGAGGGCGACAGTCGCCGCATAGTCAGTTAATGCTTTGACTAAACAAGATTCTAATCTTATAAACCAACTAGGCGGTGCATTAATTGGAACAACAAATAATAATCCGTTGCCACCTTCGTTCCATAGGCCTGCGTAAAGTCCGTGTTTATATAAGAAACTTTCAAACATAGTTTCTAACGGCTTCTTGTTTAATAATACTAGGTTAAACACTAAGCCGTGATTTTTATACTCTTTAATTAATCCTTGTTCAATTAATCTATTGGCTAATTCCTTAGTCCGGTCTATTAATTGAGGAACTTCCTCTAGCAATTTGTCTTGCTCTAATAAATCTAAATAAGCAAGTGTTGAGTATACTCCACTTAGATTGAAACTATAACTAAACCCGTGTGCCCACATAATATCTTTAATACTATCAAATATCTTTTCGCTTAGGCAAGTAGCACTTAAGGGGAAGTACCCTCCAGTTAACGCCTTGCCCATTGTAAAGATATCTGGCTCTACTATTCCAGTCCAGCCAAAGAATGTACCGGTCTTCCCACCGCACATTGCAATGTCATCGACAATAAGAACTATGTTCTTATCGGTACATGTCTTGCGTAGGCTGACCCAGAAATCTTTACCCGGATCATACAGACCATTTTGCCAACTGGCTGTTTCTATAACTACAGCACATAAGTCATCAGTAATACTATCTAAGTTATAATCGCTGATTACACAGCGGGGATCTTTACCAAATGTATTGGTTATATAAGTTGCATCACTTACGCTTGAGCTCATATACGTACTACCGTGATAACTGTTCTTAAAGCCAAGAAACTGGTTACGACCATTATATAGTTGTGCTATTTTTATAGCACCTTCTATCGCATCACTACCGCTTACTGCAAAGAAACTGCGATATCCTCCACTCATATTATATAGTCGCTCACCTAATTCAATTACAGCCGGGTGTGTGGTATAAAATTCACCGCTACTAAACGGAGCATCCTTGATCTTCTCACATACTTTATCAACTACGTCTGTTCTCTTAAATCCAATTGGAAAGCACCCACAGCTACCTAAACTTAGATCCATTTTAAGAAACCCGTCTTCATCAATAAATCCGTAGGTTGTGTATTCGCTAATCACTCGGAGTGATTGTGAACTATTTGTTGCGTAAGGAAATAAAAGTTTTGAACTCATTACGAAAAATAAGGGCCTAGAGTTACATCGAGATTAGTTTTACATTCTTGTTTCATAAGTTGAATTCTATTTAATTTCCATATTTCGTATTCTGCTAGAATTAGTTCTGCTTTTCCTGTTAGATGTGCTCTAGCAACATCTTTAGATATAAAACCTAATCCTGATAGTATTTGATTCCACGCCTGGTGACCAATACTATTTTCAGGATTAAGTATATCTTGTTCTGTCAACAGTCTATGTTTAGTAATTTCTAAAACATGTTTAACAAGGTCAGTGGATATATCTGTATTGGCTATGTATTTCCAAAAAGGAGTGTCTCCTTTTCCTCCTAGATAATGTAAGACAATAAAATCTCTAATATCATCATACATAGAACCTATTTCTTTATTGTATTGATCTATTACATTTTTATTGCAAGTTTCTGACCTAGTCATTTTTAAATTTTCAACAAACTTTGTAAGCTGTATAGTAGATGCATGTATACTGGTTGCTTCTAATGGTTCAATAAATGCCGATGCTAATCCTAATGCAATACAATTTTTAAACCAAGGAGTTTGATGCCTACCGGGTTCGAACTTGATTTGTTTAATTGGTTTAATATCGTGCTTAAAATACTGTGTGACTTCTGATTCTGCTTGGCTGAAAGACATGAACTCATCACAGAATACGTATCCGCACCCGTATCTTTCTAGCGTTGGTATTTGCCATGCCCACCCTGCAGATAAAGCGTGTGCAGTAGTAACTGGTTGAGGCCTCATTGGATTTTGATACTCATCGCCGTACCCGTAAGGAAGATAAAAAGGTAATCCAGAATTTAAAAGTAAATGATCTTTATAACTTTTCCATCCAGAGTTTAGCTTATCTATTAATACTCTGGCAAACCCTGTACAGTCTATAAAGAAATCTCCTTTTATATTACGTTTATCTGAAATAACCGGTGGAGGGGGTGGCGCTGAGTCTAACCCCGCTACTGGGGACATTGGTACGTAAGGAATCTCTTCTACATTATGTAATCTAAGATCAAGGCCAACAATGCCATGATCATCTTGAACAACATTTTCAACGCGAGCATCTATAAATTCTCCGCCCATCTTCAAAACTTGTTCTTTAAAATAAAGTCCAACCTTGTGTCCGTCAAAATGGTAACTAAACCCGTCAGTTGGAAAAAATCCCGACTCGTCCTTCTTTACTACAGATTGTTTTTCATTTATAAACATTCCTAACTCGCTGATTGCATGAATAGGCCCGTCATTTAATATCTGCAATGCTAGGTAATCATTCAATTTAGGATCTCTAGCAAAATTTAAATCTAGCGGATTATAATATGTGCTAGGAGATTTAGTCCAGTTTACATGTTTAGTACCTTGTTTAAATGTAGCATCTGTTTTAATTATAAAATCTTTGCTGTCTATACCAAAATCAACAGATTTACCATTTAACACATTTCCAAGTATATGAGTTGATCCCTCACCGACACCTATGATACCATCCTCTGAACTTTCAATAACTGTCACTTGTTGATTTTGATGCGATTTTAAAATATAAAAGGCCGCCAACCATCCTGCAGTTCCTCCACCAACTATAACAATTTTCATTTTTGTACATTCCAATGTTGATTACTTACATTCCAGTTACTACTTCTGCTTCCTACATTGAAAGACATTATATACCTATCTTCATCTGTATTATTCTTTAAAGTCCTATGTCTTAACCACCCTGGAAACAACAATAAATCTCCTGTAACTACTTCTATCTCATTTTCTAACCACGATGGAGCTTCGTCGTGTCCTTCTTGATAATCAAAAGGTTGTGTAGATATAATTAGGTAGTTTGGATTTTCAAACACTATATTACCCATTTCCGGGCCAGCTTTAAGATAAAGCACTCCTGAAATTTGATAGGGAGAGTGATTGTGAGAATTTATAAACGAATCTTTCTTATATCGATTAATCCAGCACTCGCTAATGAATGGTTCTAATCCCTGGTAGAATTTAAACTGCTTCCAACAATCGTTAATTGCAACATCTATTTGCTGAATTACATTTGAAAAAATTGGTTCTTCGTGTAATCGATGATGCTGATCAAATGTAGCAAGTGCGCTACCTTCTAAATTATAGTGTTCTGTGAGCATGTTATCTACTAAAGAACTTATATTAGGTAATAGTTCTTCTACACCAGTAATTCTAGTTTTATAGATATGGGTGGGGAATAGTGATATGAGCATGAGGTATTTATATTTTGTTAAATATGCAGTTAATAAATACTATCATGTCACGTATATCTACCGCAACCCTTGAATACAACAAAGAAATCACAGAACTGTACAATCTTATTGATTCAAAAGATGACAACAAACACTTTGTTAAATTGTTTTTAAAATTACATAATTCTGTTGAAGGATCTTTAATTGATTTATGTTGCGGTCTTGGTAAATTGTGTGACGAATTTAAAAAATTTAATCCTAGTTTATCTATTGTCGGTTGCGACAAGTCTGCAGATATGCTTGGTCAACGTACAGATTTCAAAGTTGGTGATGTTACGAATCTAACAGGAACGTACGACAATGTTATTAGCACCTACGGATATAGACACTTTGATGATGTTGAACAATTTTGGGAAACTGTATTTAGGTTATCACATGATAAAACCAAAATTTTAATATGCGATTGGTTGCGCCCTGATGATTTAGATTCTTCTATTAATCAATTTCTATCTTTCCTTACTACTATCGATGCTCCCAAATTAACAGAACTGCATCCAATGATTGAGTTATGCGTTAGATCAACATATAGTAAGTCTGAACTAGAAAATCATATTAAAAAATATCCTACCCTTAAAGTACATTATCATGATACTGGAATTGGTATAGAACTATTTTACGTCTATAATACTCAATGATAAAGAAATACGATCATACTCTAAATTATCTACCCCGTGTATCATAGAAGTGTTTATTTTGTGCCATCTTCTTGGTTTTATTTTTATCTGTTCAATTAATTCTAACTTATCTAAATCAAATGTAGTGTGAGGATAGACTTTTAATTGCTCAAACTGTTTTGTTGGTTTGTAGAATGATGTAGTTGCATTGCCTGTTGCAATAATATAATTATATGCATTAGATCTTATTTCATCAACATGCGGAGGGATAGTTTTACCACCATGCATGTGCTGTATACTTACATAAGCAAATTTACCTATGTTTTCATGTACCCAATTAGATATTTTGGTGTCTACATTCAGGAAATCAAATCTAGCAATATTGCCTTTGGCTTCTGATAACGGATACCCTAGAGAGTCGTCTTTATTATACGTAAATTTCTTAACTTCTTCTAATATATCATCTGATGCTTTAATGTTTAGATCATCAATTAAATTGTTTATAGATCCTGCAACTAACAACATTATGTGTTGTTCCAAATAGTCTGGAAGAGCTGGTAAATCTAAATAATTAAACATACGAGTACTTATTATAACATATGAACGAAAAAAAATATATAGAGATACAGTTAGAACAACAGTACACATATCATCCTGCAATGAAAGCATATCCCCGTGGAGCAGATTTTCTAGCAGTACACAAATATAAGTGTAATATACCTTCACGTGCTCTAAGTATAGATTTCAGAGGAGACTGCCATGTATGTATATGTGAAGTTTTCTTACCTGTTCCTGTGGGTAACATACTAGATTTTAAGTCATTAGAAGATGTTTGGAATTCTCCAATGGCCAAAGAATTGCAAAAAGACATAGAGATAGAAAATAATTTTACATACTGTGCTATAGAACATTGCGGAGTATTACAAATGGATCAACATTTATCTCGATATAAGTTAAGTATCGATGTTGATGAAAGTTGTAACTTAGCATGTCCTAGTTGTAGACGAGATCCCATCATGCTGAACCACGGGCAAGAGTATGAGCGCAGAAAGCACATTATAGATCATATACTTAAATTGGTGCAAGAGTTTGATAAACCAATTACTATCACAACCAGCGGCGGTGATGTGTTTGCCAGTAGAATACTCCGTCCTTTGTTTATTGACTGGCAACCAAAAGATACTCAAGAGTTTATATTTCAAACAAATGGGCTATTGATGAAAAAATTATTACCTGACTCTAATATTATTTCTAAAATTACCGAGTTATTGATAAGCGTAGATGCTGGAACTAAAGATGTGTACGAAATAGTCCGCTCTCCGGGTAAATTTAGCACACTAGAAGAAAATTTAGAATGGCTATCTAACAATAGACATTTGCTGCCTAATGCTGAAATTAAAATACGTTATGTAATGCAAGCGGCAAATGCAGGCGACCTTGTTAACTTTGCTAGACTATGCAAGCAATTTAATTTTCAGGGTGTAGTAAATAAAGTAGATGATTGGGGAACGTGGGACAATTTTAACGAACACGACATTACTTTACCCAATCATCCTAAACATCAATTGGCTGTGCAACAAATAAAACAAGTCTTAACAGAATATACCAAACAAGAAATGTATATTCAGGAATCGTTGATTGCTATGATCGATAGACTCGATCATATATAGCAGGAAGAACATCGTCTGGCCATTTGATATATTCATTAAATGCCTTTTCTCTTAGCAATCTCATGTCTAATGCATTTCCTACCATTAGTTTTCTTACCATTGCGCCTCGCTCGTCATTAAACAGCGGCATATACATCTCCATTGCCATTGGTAGCTCCATATATCTCGAAGTCGAAAAATGCCCAAATGCTTTAAGTTGTTTGTTGTTGTCAATAAAGAAACACTTAGGATACATTGACACTTTACAAATATTTTCGTTATGTAAGTCAATACACATCTGTTCTAATTGCTGTTTCCAATCTGGACAGTAATCCTCTAATTTTTCACCCCTATCCAGTATTTCCTGGCACAATGTTCCATCGAAGTGTAGGAATATTTTAAATCCGTCTCTTGTATCGTCAGCGAACTCGGCGCACCAAGGATACTTGGCAATTGGAGATGAAATATCTACAAGATTTACATCTCGAATGAAACAACTTCTCATCAGCATCATTCCGTATTTTTCTTTATTTTCGTATGCTTGACAAAGAAACTTATTGTCTGTACTTTTATAAAGACTATACACTCCCTGTTCAACAGGAATCCAATTTTCACTCATCATATTAATAACGCTCCAAATGATCGATACCTAATTTTTTACGAAACTCTTCCGTGAACTTTCCGTCAATGCGCAGGCTATAACTTTGTTCCATAATTTGCTCACCACCGTGCCAATCGACATCATTCCACCAAGCCGCACGGGTGTTTAAGTAGGTCTTGTCTTTAGTTTCTGGATCCCACAGGTAGAAAGCTTTTTTAGTGTTAGGGCGAATATGTATAAACTCATTGCGGTGTGGCGCAACAACATCGATGCCATTCTTTGCATCTAAGTCTCTGTGTTCAAACGGTATACCGTCAGCTTCGCAGTGAAAGAATATCACGCGGCCTATGTGCTCAAATACTCCTAGAGTAATAAAATCTTCAACCCATTTTACAACATTAGGGAAGTATTGGGCCTCTTCGGTAAGTTTGCGCGGCGCTGTTCTATCGTCCCACGATCCTTCTTCCCATAAGAAATAATATATGTAAGGATCATACGCCCCCATAGCCATTTTTAAATATCGTGTAAACTTGTTACGCTGTTTATAGTTTTTGAAATCTTTAAACAAATCAATACCGCCAAGATAAACAGGATCATTTTTTGGTAATTCCATAAACTCTTCCATAGCTTGATATATAGGTTTCCAATGTAGTTGGTAACTCATAGCGTCAAAACTAAATCCTGGCTTCATCCATGTACCTTCTTTAGCGTACTCACGTGCCTCTGCAAAACCACGAATAATTTCTGGTTGTAGTTGATCGAATTCATCCATATTGATATATGGAGTCATGTCGATATAGGGTTGGTTGTTAATTCCTTTTATCATGGGGTACCATTCTGTATAATGATAATTATCATTTATGCAATATGAATACTATTATAATAGGCTCAGCGGAGAACAGTGGCGTAATAATCTAATTTATACCAGTTTGATGTCTGCTGACCAATCAGTCTTCGTGCAATGGTATAACAATGACACAGAATACCATAAAGGACAGAATCAAGTAGTGGATCCTGCTGTGATGGAAGAAAAGTGGAATAGAGAAGTAAAATACCTTTCACTAATGCGTGGTGCATATCCTAGCCTTGTTCCGCAATTATTAGATATAGACTATAAAAACAAAAAGATTTACCTTAAAGTTGATGGCCCTGATTTTTGGCAAAGAAGCCTAAGTGGTAATTGTACGTTTGATCAAGTGTTGCCCAACTGGCAAGATCAAATGCTCAACATTATCCAAGCCCATAAACATCTAGGACTGCACAAATACAGCATGCATCCTAGCAGTTATTTTCTAGTAGATGGCCAATTAAAAAGTATAAACTACTTTTTCACATACAGCAAAGACGAGCCTAATGTTAGTATAGCGGATGTAGAAAGTCATATCTATTCGTCTCGTCAAGATGAAATGCGTAAACATTTAGAAACTTTGGGGATTGATTGGAATACACCGCAATCGTGGAATACAATGGATAGACTATGCTGGGAAAGTTTTAGAACTAACTATCCTGCGGACTTTATTGAAAAATGTATAAACTGATACCGTGGTCTGAAGATTTAGACCTAACAGACTTTTATGCAGAAGCTGAACGAAGAGGGTTTACCAATAACTCTAGTCAAAAGGCAATGGTGGACTGCTTTCGTAACGAGCGTGAGTGGTGCGTGTGGATTCTTTACTACAACAATACAGCCGTAGGCAGCGTAGGCGCACATTCACTAGACGATGGCGGATATCGAATCTGTGCAAGAACTTGTGCATTTACAGACATGATGCCATTACATCACTTGCGTACTAGAGAAGGCATTACATCACACCAAAATGTAACAGCACAGTTTTTCATACCTCAATGTATTGAATGGGTAGGCAATCATGATATGTATATCACAACACATCCAAGCGAAGTGGGAACACAGCGATTAGTACATACAGTATGGGGCCCAGCATTAGAACTAACAGGATGTTTAACATTAACATCTAACAAGTTCTACAGGGGGCATACTCAGACTTTTTGGCGCTTAAATAAAGATGTATTCTTAGAACAATTATCAAAGGGTCCTAGATGGCATTAACATTATCTCTATGCGAGCATTGCTATAGACACGCACCAGCTGAGAAATTTGTGCGTGATGGCTCTGTTTGGATGCGTAAAACTTGTACAGAACATGGCAAATCTGAATATATGATTGAGCGCGATGCAGAGTTTTACCATAGCTTAGAATTCGATCCGTACGGGTATGATGTTCCTAGCGGCATCATGATTGAAGTTACTGATCGTTGCAATCTCAAATGTCCGCATTGCTATCACGAGCCAGAAAGTGCATCAACTGATAAACCGTTGGGACTTATACTACAGCAAATAGAAAGTTGGCCTGATGATGCAGGTAGTGTGATACTTGCTGGCGCAGAACCAACACTACGTAAAGACTTACCAGAACTTATAAGAAACATTCGTCATGTACAAGAGCATCTTAATAGAACACAGCAAGATATTACAATTTTAACCAACGGTGTCAAACTTGCTGATAAACAATGGGTTGCTGACATAGCCAAAGCAGGATGCCGTGCAGTAATGATAGGGCTTAATCATCAATCATACCAAGGCGAAACTGTGCATCGTAAGCAATTAGAGGGGATTGAAAATTGTAAAGATGCTGGTATCTATGTATACTATGTTGGCTACACATTAGAAGATTTTAATCATATTCCTGATGTGTTAGATGAAATACAGTTGCTAGGCAATAGCGCAGGACAGTATAGAGTGCGTGCCGGAAGCGATATCGGTCGCAATCCTAATGAGCCAAGATACTTTCTAAGCGATCATGTCAAGGCTATTAAAGCATACGTAGACAGCAAAGGTTGGACTTGGGAAAAGATTCCTGCTGATGATAACTTATATCACTATATGGTTAAGATCAACGGCATTGTACATAGGCTAATACAATGGAGTGATCCTAAGACTATTGACATGGAAGAACTACGTTGCGGTCCGTGGTGCGACTTTGTGCCCAACAAGCCCATAACAAACTTCTTACATCAAATCATGTTGCGTGATGCGGCAGTTAATAAAGGAATGAACTTGTGGGATACCGTACCAGAACGCTATCAGTTTCGAAGTAGAGAAGCAATGAGGCTAGACCCTTAAGCCTGTCGCTCTAGAAAAGTTTCTTTAATAGATGCTGGATTAAAGTATTTCTTAACCAATTCAACAACTATGTCTTTATCGAAAGATTTACAACTAAAAAGATCAATATAACCTTCCCTGGTCGCACTAACAAAATGTGCAGTGATGTTACTGGTTTGTATCATTTGCATCATGCTGAATCCTGCGTTAGGTGTCTTGGGCAACAGATATTCAATCCTAGGCCCGTCAACTGCCTGCATGCCTATGCGGGGAATCAGCTCAACAACAAATTTCTCAATCACTATATCATTATCGATGCTTTGATTGCATCCTGAGCAATCAAGTAATAAATGGTAACCCCAAGTCATTGTATATCCTTTAAAATTAATTGCGCTAATGCTTCATGCGCATCTCTTCCGTAATGTAGGTAAGGCATCTTAGTAAAACCTTGTTCCTCTGCCCAGTCTTTATAATTAGTGTGTCCTTGAAAATCAAACCAATTATCAAAATTGCTTGCAGTATGATTGAGCATTAAGTGGTATACATCTTTGCATGACATATCAACTAATAAAGCTAGAGAATCTATGTCATTATGTGGATGTAAGAATTGCTTTACGTAAGTATCGTTAATAGGATTATGCAACTTAGTTACTTTGATATCTTTTTCTATTGGCCCGTACCATTGCATGCCTACTTGTAGATATTGGTCTTCATCATGACCTAATAAGTTTTTACCAGGATAGTAAAATTCATTTCGATCAGAAGAAGTGTAACCAAACAATACAAGACTATTTGGATGGTCGTGCAATGCCTGTCCTAGTAATCGCATGCTACGTTGATTACTGCCACCTGTCATTGCATAGTTATAGTACGGCATCCCTAACGCTTTCGCAACAATAGCCGGAAACGCTAACATTTTACCAGGAACATCAGCCGCCTCTAAAGAAATGTCTCCACGTAAGTACATATCATACGTGCTGTTGCTGGTTAATAATTCACACCCTGCAACATGGCTGTCACCAAATGCAAGTATAGACTCATAGTTTTTCATTATGTATATATTTAACTTAAATACACTATGTTCGATGTAATTCTATTTGCTGACGCTCCTTACCCACATCATAAAATTAGAGGCTATGGCGTACATAGAATAGCCAGTCATATTCGTGCAAATGGTTACTCTTGTATTGTTATAGATTTTAGTTCTGCGTTAACCTTTGATTTATATAAAGAAATTATAGATCTTACAGTTGGCCCTAACACACTTATGGTAGGGTATTCTACTACATGGCTTCCTTATAGGTATCCAGAGATTCCTGGTGAGTTTAGCAATCAGATCCCCGGGCATCATATTGGTGAGGAGTATGAGCTTTCTAATAACAAAGAAGATTTAAAAGACTGGAAAAAGAATAATCTAGTTTTTAAATTTGGAATTAATGAAGTTGATGATTGGTTAAAATATCCAAAGTCAATCAACCCTAATTTGAAAACAGTATTAGGCGGAGCTAAGGCAGATTTCTATATGGACCTAGCAAATGTAGATCATGTGATATTTGGCATAGCAGAAACTATGACTATTGATCTATTAAATAAACTCAGTGGTAAGACTAAACGTATTTTTAACAAATATATAGATCATGACCGCAAGGCACATGCCACGTCATGGGATTTTAGACAAAGTAAAACAACTTATACTGATTTAGATTTTCTGCAACCCCAAGAAAGTCTAGTATTAGAAGTAGGCAGAGGATGCAGATTTAAATGTGCATTTTGTAATTTTCCGTTAATTGGACAAAAGAATGTTAACGACTATCTAAAACAGCCTAGTGTAATACGAGATGAACTATTAGAAAACTACGAGCGATGGGGTACTACCAAATACTTTATTGTAGATGATACTTTCAACGACAGCACAGAAAAATTAGAGATGATGGTTAAGGTTATGAGAGATCTTCCATTTGATATTAAGTTTTGGTGTTATACTCGAATTGACTTATTAGCCGCCCATCCAGAACAAATTGAATTAATGAAAGAATTAGGTGTTGCTGAAACGTTCTTTGGCTTGGAAACATTTAACGATAAGAGTAGTAAGACTATTGGCAAAGGTATGCCCAACAGCCGACGCAAGGATACTTTGTATAAAGCAAAGGAAATATGGGGTGATCGTGTTTATATGGAAGGTGGCTTTATGATTGGCTTGCCTTACGAGACACAGGCCAGCTGGAGACAAACTGTTGATTGGTTAAAAAGAGAAGACTGCCCGTTGGACATTAGCACTTGCTATCCTGTGAATATTATTAAAAAGACAGATCGCAACCAATGGTTTCCTACCAGCTGGTTTGATAACAACTATGAACAGTTTGGTTATTATTTCCCGCATGACGGAATAGAGGGTTTATTGACCTGGCACAAAGACGACGATACTGATATTAATACATTTGTTAAGGCACAAGAGATAGCAGATGCAACTACTAAAGAGTTAGCATCTTATCAACGTCCGCGGAAAGGGGATTTTTATGCAAGCGCATTTAATCATGCCATATTAAAAGATAGAGAAGCAACGTTAAATATGACAGATCAAGAATACAATCAAATTGTACATAATATAGATTTTGATAATTTATTTTACGAATCTGCACATCAAGAATACTTTGGCTTGTTATTAAAAAAATTAAGAAATGTTTAATATAATACTATTCACAGATACCCCAGAGCCGTTGACCAAGACCAGAGGGTACGGCTGTCATAGACTGGCTTCACAGGTAAGAAGCGAAGGATACACTTGCTTGGTTGTAGATTTTATATCTGCAATGGATTATAATATGTATAAAGAAATATTAAACCATGCAGTAGGGCCGGAAACTTACGTTGTGGGGTTTTCATCATCTTGGCTTCCTTATCTTATGCTGGAAGGAGAAGCCCCCCAAACTGCCGATCCTGGTAGAGAAGTTGACCAGCGTAGACGGGGTAGTGACGAAATACTGTTAAAAACTGATATAGAAGATCCGTTTGCTGGCTCATTAATGACTGCTTTTATTAACAAATATGCAGGACAGTGGTTTAACTATGTAAAAGAATTGAATCCCAAAACTAAAGTTGTGTTGGGCGGCAATAAAATTGATTGGTACACAGATATAAAAGAAGTTGACCATTTTATGATAGGCTTGTCTGAAACTATGATGTTAGACTTACTTGATTCTCTCAGTAAAAAAGGACCAAGAAGAATTTTTAATAAAGTAATAGACCACGACACTCGTGCTAAATTACCTAGATGGGATTTTAGAGAAAGCTCTACGTCCTATACAGAATACGATTTTATCAAACCTAACGAAACACTCAGTTTAGAATTATCACGTGGGTGTAGATACAAGTGTAGCTACTGTTCTTATCCTATGATTGGACAAAAGAACATGGAAGATTATCTAAAGTATCCCCAAACTTTAAAAAAAGAGTTAATAGAAAATTATGAGCGTTGGGGTACAACACAGTATTATTTTATGGACGATACGTTTAACGATACTACTGAAAAGTTGCAGGCCTTCTTAGATGTTGTTAGCTCATTACCATTTAAGATCAGCTTCTGGTGTTATCTAAGATTAGATGTGTTAGCTGTGCATCCTGAACAGATATACATTTTAAAAGAGTTAGGTATTGGACAATGTTATATGGGCATAGAAACATTCCACCCTAAGGCAGGCAAAGCTATTGGAAAAGGTATGAGTGCTTCCCGTAGAAAACAAACTCTTAAATTGTGTCAAGAAGTATGGGGAGCAGATGTTAGTATACAGGCTGGATTTATGGTAGGACTGCCACACGAGTCATCTGACTCTATATACGAAACTGCAAAATATCTTTCAGAGCCTGCTTGCCCTATAACACAAGGATGGGTATTTTCATTAAGCATAGTAGGTAATCATGATCTATCTAAGTATGTGTACAAGAGCGAATTTGATACTAACCATGAAAAGTATGGTTATAAAATTCCCAACCCAGATAGATTCTGGGAATGGTACAAAGACGATGAAACTGATATAACAAGTTGGAAAGTAGCAGAAGCTGTAAGCATGAAGGCACACGAAACAATAGTCAACAAAGATTATAAAGGAGATTTTTATAAATCGTCTCTAAAACATCCTGTGTTATCAAACAGACAGCTAACTATGTCAATGACAGATAAAGAATATAAAGATCTTATTAATTCCATTGATCAATTTAAGCTGTATACAGATACAGTAATGGAAGATTATTTTAATCCGCTAATACAAAAACTAAAAAATGCCAATACCGTTAAATGAAATAAAGAATTTTGGACAACAAACATTGTTAGATAATCCTAGATTTAACATAAGTTGGATACTAGGTAGATTTTGTAATTACAAATGTAGTTACTGTTGGCCGTATGCTCGTAGTGATAAACTAGATTATCAAACACTAGAAGTATACAAATCCACAGTAGATGAAATAAAACGACAGGCTCGTGCTAATGGCTTTACCGAATTTCATTGGAGCTTCAGTGGTGGTGAGCCTACAGCCTACAAGCAATTGCCAGAACTAATCAAGCACTTAGATGAAAAAGAATCTGCATATCAAAGTGTGCATATGACTACTAATTTAAGTCCTGGAAGCAAATGGTGGAAGAGTTGGGCCGATTATACGAGTCTTTTACAGCGGCGTAGTATTACAGCCAGCTTCCATGCAGAGTTTGCCAAGGAGCAAGAGTTTGGTGATAAATGCTTACAGCTAATGTACGAACTTGTTCATGTAACAGTGAATCAAGTTATGGTACCACAGCATTTTTTTGACACCCTTGAACGCTGTAACAGATTGCGCAGTAGGGGAATCAATGTAACACTAAAGCCACAAAGCAATGGTACTGCTACAGCCATTGTAGAAGGATATACTCCTGAGATGATTAAAATTATGCAAGATGATTTTGAACAACAGGAGGGCTTTCAAATAAGATTAACTGATGGAATTAACAACTACTACATTGACCAAGCTGAAAGATTTAACGCATTAGGATTTAATAAGTTCAATGGGTGGAATTGCTCTGCAGGATTTCAAGGACTTATTATTCGTGGAAATGAAGTAAAACGTGGGTACTCTTGTAAAGAAGAATCCCTCGGAACCTTAAAAAATTTTAATTTATTAAAACAACCAACAATCTGTGTTACTCCTTGCTGTGTAAGCTCTGCAGACAGCAAGATGCCCAAATACAAGAATGAATAAATAAACATAACACGGATCACTTATGCTAGATATACTAAAAAACAAAATTCTATCCTGGACGCCCGAGAGCGCCGGTGCATTCTTTAGAGGAATTACTAGATACTCTGCTCTAGGCGGCCAAATTTGGGAACTTGCCCCAACTGGATATTATCTATGGTCTTCTGAATATGCAGGATATTTTGATAACAACGGTAAAGTATGTGAATTGTTCATTAAAGATAGTGCTGAAGAATTGGCATTTAAACAAGCCTTAAGCAACCATGTCGATAACTCCAAATCAATTAAAGTTGAAAAACCCACGCTGATACAGTCAGGCGATATATTTGGATTAGATTTTACTTACACAGAACAACAACGCCCTTATGATTCTCAAGGAATTAACATGGCAAATTTAATGTCTGTGCCAACAGATTTTGAAGATAATTACCTTCAACTATTACAGCAAATACTTCTATCATACGAGCAGTTAATAACGGCCATTGACAATATGCAGGGTAACGAAGAGTCTAATAGATACCCTATGATGGTATACGACTCATACTTCATTGATCCTACTACACAATCTGCATTTTGGGCAGGACCTATGCAATTTGTCAGTTCTAGAGAAGATTCTATTAAACATATACATGATTCGTTGCCTTATGTAGATAAACTTGTACAGCAAGTATATGGATATTCTAATGCCAGATCTATTCAAGCCGATTTAAATAATTTTATAAAAACACAATGTACAATACTTCAACTTCCTTAATAGATTTCACAGTTCGAGAAAATGGGGCCCAGATATTTGATGGGAAAGTCCCTTACAACCTCTTAAGTCATATAACTGAAATTTTAGGATTTTCCAAAAACGATAGAATGGTATCATATAATATTGATGGTAACTTTTTTACTTTTTCAGGTCCCAACAGCGATGTTATTTCAGAAGGCACCACTGATCTGACTCATCCGTCTCTCCTAGCATATAGCGGAATACAAAACGCAAAAATATTAGAAGATCAATTCTTGCAAGATACAAATGCACTAGAACTTTCCCAACATCAATTAGATCAAGAAAAAATGGTCTTTGAATCTAACGAAGTTCAAAGATTGACAATAGAAGCGTTTAATAGTTTTAAGGAAATGTTAATTGAACAAAAGCAATTAACTGAAGAACAAGCCCAACTAAACTATGCAGAACAATTAAGACAAGATGAAAACAGAATCGCACTGGTTAGAGGCATTGCATTAGATCCTATGAGTGCAGTATCTGCATTACAAACTGAATTTGGTCAAACAGGTGATGTAAGAAGACAAATTGCCGCAGTTATGACTGCAAATATTGAAATTTCAAAATTAATAGCTTCCAGCGATCCAATGTATTGGATGTCTAGTTATGAAATTATGGCAGTCCTAGGTTCTCAAAGTGCTGAAAATGGAAAATTAGCACAAATCCTAGCAGATCAATTGCCCGAGGATAGCAGTTTAAAAATGATACTAAAGTCTTTTGGCTGGGCTACGTAAACACTTTAACATTATAAGTGTTTTGAAATTCTAACGCATCATCTATATCATTAATCATTGGCTTGCCTTTAACGTTCAAGCTGGTGTTTAACAACATAGGACAACCAGTCCGATCATACCATATTTCTAAGAGTTCTCTAAACTTGCTTCCGTCTTTTGGGACTGTTTGTACACGAGAAGTCCCGTCAGCATGAACGATAGCAGGAAATAAGTCAGGAACCCTACAGCGAGCCACGACTTGCATATACCTACTGTCACTCCAACCGCTAGGCATATCAAAGTAAGTGTCACATAGCTCCTCCAGGATTGCTGGAGCAAATGGTCTAAATTGCTGTCGTTGTTTAATTGCATTTACTTTCTCCTTAATGTCTTTGCCACGTGGGTCAGCTAACAAACTTCTATTACCCAATGCACGTGGACCAAACTCTGATTTACCTCTAGCAACACCGCATATCTGGTGTTTTTCTAAATAGGATGCTATTTCGTAGTTGTTTGCATTTCCACGCATCTCGTGTCCAAGAAATGGAGTGAACTCGTAAGGTTGCATTCGCCAATGGGGTTTTAGTGCATACACAGCACCAATAGCACTACCGCTATCACCTGGCGCTGGCATGATCCATGTTTTATCAAAATACTTGCCAGTTAGTTTATTTCCTACACAGTTAAGAGCGCATCCGCCCATAAGCACTAGATTACAACTTGGTACTAACTGTACAGCCTGTTGTAGGAGACGTTCAAACACTACTTCATAAACCGCTTGAGTCGCCGCCGCAATGTCAAACAAGTCTTGCTCTGTAGTAAGTTCAGGCGCCCATAACGGGCATCCTCGATGTAAGTTTTCTTTCAAACGGAATATATGGTTCCAGTCATCGTTAGGAAAACTAAAGAAATCCAATAGAACTCTATTAAAATGTTTCTTTGGATCTCCGTATGCCGCCATTCCCATTAGGATATATTCTTCTTCGTTTGGCTTTAGTCCGCATCGTTGGGTCATTGCACTATACCAAAGTCCTAGACTGTTTGGGTAGTCTAAATTGTACTGTTTAGTTAAAGTACCGCCTTCGCCTTTCCAAATAGTAAGAGTTTCGTATTCGCCTATTGCATCTATTACAATTACGCAGGCGTGATCAAAACCGCTGGTACAATAGCCGCCAGCCGCATGGCTCTTGTGATGACTTACATACTTTATAGGAGTACTTGGCAAGTATCCTCTTAAGTATTGTTTAATATTGTTTTCTTGATAGCGCCAGCCTTGTCCTGCTTGCAATTGTCTAACAGTTTTTAACAAAGGCTTCTCATACCAAACTATACGGTCGGGAGTAAGGTTGCGGTCGTTTAAGTAATAGATTAAATCTTTATCAAGATCTGGATCGTTTTTGATTCCACTCCAGCGTTCTGTTTCTGAAGCAAATATTAAATGTTCGTCAGCAAACACAGCAACTGCCGCATTGTGACTATTGGCTGATATTCCCCAGGTTATCATTTGTAGATAAATGGATCGCGTTTGCGCAATTCTTTGATTCGTTGGCGGTCTTTATACCACTGCCACGGAGTTAATAATATCTGTATAAGACGTTTCATATTGTTCTTTTAACCATTCGTAATTGTTAATCTTACTTATTTCGCTTGAATTCTCTAGACCAAATTTTCTACCGGACAGGGCACCGCAGTATCCTTGAGCGCCATATGGTACATCAGTGTTTAACTGACACCATGCATCAAGTCTAGCTTCGCTTTCGGCATTCACTTGTCCGTCTATAATTTTGCTAGAAAGTTTGGCACATTCTCTAAATGCACTACGCCATGCACTGAAAGCATCTGTGTTAAAGGCTGTAATATTACTAACTTCCTCCATAGCCTTAAACTTAGAGCTGATACTGGTAGTCATGTCAGGTTTAGTTAAGTCCATGGCCAGAGTAAGTTTCTTAGGTAGTAGTTTAACTCCACCATACCCGTACTCTAGGTTGTTAAGCGGGTTGCGACTGCGCCACACATGCACACATTCCAAATCCCATTCTGGTGCTTTGTAATCAAAGTTAAATGAATCTAGTATTTGTGCATCGCCGTCGACTACCCAAAACATTTCAGTAAAGCTCATACGTGCGGCTTTAATATGTGCTTGATGAATACCTACAACATCTTTAACACGTTTAGTAAGAGGGAACCTTGATTTGACACGCTGGTAGTTTTCCTCAGAGTTTGGTTCTCCGTAACTGATAAAAATTAAATCATACACGATTAAGCCTATAAAATTCGTCAAATGTGTTTACTACGTATGCGCTTGTATCTGCATTAAGAACAGGCACACTAATAAAATCTTTTGTTTTTGTTTGATACATTTGAATTAGTTCTAACGTATCTGTTCCAAATATTTTATCAAACATTTGATTTAGCACTTCAAAGTCTCGAACATTAGTAATATCCCAATCAGTACACATAGTAAGATAAACTCCTTGCCAGGCACCAACTATAGCCCACGCACCTTGATCAACATGCATGCCCAATGTAAGCCACTGTTTTAGCCTATGTAAATTTTCCCACCAGATTACTTCTTTGGCGTTCTTGCCTTGTTCTAATCGTATGCCACGATCTAAACACATTTTGACCCCTTCACGGAATCCAGCTCTCCATGCCTGTAATGGTGTTGTGTTTATAATTGTATCTGAATAGCTAACTATAAGAGGATAGTATCCTGCTTCCCAACAAAAGTCTACTTGCCCTTTGTCTTCCTCTGCGGCTTCGTGAGTTTTCATATTAAGCACAAAGTCTTTGCGCCATGCTTTAAGACTGCCGTTGCCATAACGCAGTCCATTGATGTTATTGCGCCCAGGCCAGTTGAATGCCTGTGCATTTGGATATTTGTCTAAATCAATTTCTAAATCCCAAAATTTAGGATTTACAATATTGTCTGCATCTACAGTAACAAACCACTCTGTTTCGCTTAGGTTGGCCGCGGCTTTGTGACAAGCGTCACTGCCTTTAACACCATGCACACGCTCTGCCCAAGGCGCCTCCTGTAGCAACCTAGCATAGTTTAATTCTGCATTAGGTTCATCATATGAGATGAATATGCAATCTAATTCATTAATTCTTAGCAATGACATAAACTGATATTGGGCTTGGTCCTTGGTAATTTAATTCTATAGGTGTTCCGTTGATAAAATCGGTTACTTGTATTTCTTTCGTATCATACAGATTGTAAGGATTACCTTTTTCTGTGATATGTATATTATACACTTTATCCTGTACTAATGTCAATCTTTCAATATTCTCTTGATTGGTTAGACTATCAAAATGATTTCGATCATAATGAAGTTTTAGAATATTATTGCTCAGTTGTGCAATTATGGCACAGTCAGCAATAAAGTTCTCATAAGGTCGAAGAGACTTAACAGTTTCTAAGTCGTCATTTTTTACTATCGAGCTATTAAAGATACGTTTACGTCTAAATCCTGTAATTACAGTTTTTTCAAATAATGGATAGTACTCGTTTATATTTTTTAAATCAGTAAAAAATGGTTCTATTAATTTCCAAGGCACTTCTACTACAGAGAATTTTGGATCTTCTATATAGTGAGCTCCTACTGATTGTATATCAAGAGTGGAAGAATTAAATTTTACATAATGTCTTTGTATTTGTTCCATACCTTCTCCTCTAACATGTGGACTAGATTATCGCTAATTAGATCTTTCTGTGTATAGTGTAAAATATCCTGCTGAAGATATGGCCCAATTTTTACCTTAAAATCTTTGTTGTAATGAAATGCAATGTAGTCCGTCCATTTAGTTGCAGATTCGCTTAACCCCTGCGATCTAGATTTCATATGTGTAAATCTAGGAAAGGGCAGGGTTGGATCACTCATGTCTTCCACCATGTCTAACATCTTTGCGGTTAACGCACACGCTTCGTCAGTGGGGATGCTTTCAAAATTGCAATTGTTTAATTGTGACTTCCATGTTTCGGGGTAATCAGTTAGTGCTCGCATTATATCCCAAAACTTAGATGTTTCTCTACTTTGTTTAAAGTATAACCAACCAGAGTAGAAATCTGGTAGATTGTTTTCAGTAAATGTTTTTCGATAATACTTGCTGGTCATAGTATCACCCCTAAATGTTATAGGTCGGGTAGCACACCATAGATCGTGTTTTTGCATGTGGGGCCACCAATGACTAACATCGTTAAGGAATAAAAAATCACTATCAATGAATACTGTTTCTTTGTAGGGAGTATGTTCATAAGCCCTCGACCTAGCATCCATTCCTTTTGGCCCTTCGTAGTCTATGATGTTGTCAAATACCCAAGATAGTTTTAAAGACTGTGCATTTTTTACATTAGTTGTAGCAATGCTAACATTGTTGTAACCTTCCGGTTGAGTCAATTTTATAGTCAATGCAGTTATATAAGACAGTCTAATATAGTTTGTTTCTTTAACATTGTTGGCTATCATAAAATAGCCCTTATCTAATAGTTTTTCAATCATATAGAGAACCCAGTGAGTCTATTTTTTCCAACAACTCTATTTTGTTCATCATATGAATGTCTTGCCCAGCAGTCCTAACTAATATGTTTTGATCGCCTGCTACCCAAGTTAATCCGTTCTTGGTTATTTTTACCAGTGAATCTCTGTCATTAAACAAAATTGGACTAGGGAGTGCTATATAATATTTTTCAGCGCCAAATCCTCCCATGATATGACATGCAACAGTAAATGCATAGTCGTTGCGAAATCTTCTAGTGTCAAACTGATAAAGTGTTCCGTACCATATCCAATTTTCTCTGATATGGTCCACTAAGTCAAAAAGAATTTTGTTTTCGGGAGTTTTATTGAATATGATATTTGTTGCCCACAGCATGTGAAGACTTTGCGGACTAAATGAAAAGTTACTCCCACCTCTATTAGGGCATAGATCTTTCATGCTTTCACATATCATGAAATCGTAGTCACTGTCTAAATAATCTTTTAAACGGTTGCTGAATATTAAACAATCACTGTCAATTAGCAGAGTACGATCGTAGGGCGTGAGAGCGTAAATTTTATTCCTATTGATATTTTTAAATGCAATACTTTTTCCGCATAGGACTCGAGAGTTATCGCTATCATCCCCTTCTGTGATAAACGTTTTATCGAAGATAGTGTGATCAATTTTATCTAAAGTAATGGAGTCTGTTATAAGACTGACCGGTATGCCGAGATGCTTTTCCACTAGGCGTCCCGCAAGAACAGCTTGTGGGCCGTAGTCGATATCGCCATCAAAGGCAAATATACAACAACCTAGGTTCATAGGTCCACCAATTTTGCCGCAGTTCTTTTTTGCCTAATCTCGTTATAGTCTGTTAGATATCTATTAGTGACTTCAAAGTATGTTCCAATTACTCGTGCTCGGAAATCTTCTAAGTTTTCAATTTCAACTGGATAACCATTGTCATCTAGGATAACAGCAGATTCATATTCTTTGATAGAATTAACGAATCCGATCAAGGTTCGATCAACAGTAAATATGCCACCGCAGTATCCTATAACAAGTTCTGCATGTGCTTTGTCTTTTAATCTTTGTCTTTCGATTCCTAGCGTTTGTCTATAATCAGCATGCGCCAGTGCTTTAACTAATCTGTCGTCCATTTCAACCTTTTAATTAGAATGACGGTTGTATTCCTGGATAGCTTGGAGCATTATATCTAGTGCCGTCCAAGTAATTATACACATGAGTCTGGCCTATGGGTTGAATATTGAAGGGATATGTAAGCGTCTGCCCTAACCCAAGATTGCCGCTCGAAACAATGTTAGAACCACCCGCGCCGACATACTGATTCTGGATCGCACTAACTACGAAGATAGATTTTGCCTGAAATAAATCAGCATTGTCTAAGCCTACCCACATAACAAAGTAACTGCTGGTATAATTTGCATCTGCTTCGAAGACTTTTGCCGTTGGAGTTATAACTTGGTTTATTGGATCTGGATTTACCAGCATGTTTCCACCGTATACTCCACCAGTCTGTCCTATTGTTGCAGGATATGCTCCGCCTTGATTAAATTGAGTAAAGGAATTTCTAGTAAGTCTAAAAGATCCTAAACTACTAAGGAGGTCTGCCCATCCTTGACTAATTGGATTTTGAATAGTTGGCACAAAACTAAAATTCCATGTTATGTATCCGCCTGCATTCCAAAAACTTCTAAAATCCGCATTGTTGGCAAATTCAACTTGGTAACCAAATCCGTGTGCCTGTGAAAAGGAAATATTCCCGCCGTGTGCTGTCCATGAACTTGAAGTGAGCCTAGACGAAGATGCTGTATTTCTATTTGTATAGGTATAGTCAACAGCCGCGCTCAATCCATTATAGTCGGATTGTGTAACTAGATATTTTGATGTTACTGGTACTCTAGATGTAGGTTGATATCGCGTATTAGCAATTTGTTGATAGCATTTATCAACATCTTGTGCAATTTGATCATACTCAATACCAGTTATCTTATCGTTAGTGTTTACTATACTACTTGTGTAACTTTGATTCCATCCTAGGTCAACTGTACTATTGTTAGGCGTTCCTAAAACTGCGGTTACCTTGCCTTGTAAAAGATTCCAATCATTATGATTAACAGCATTAGTTGAGCCAGATACTGGCGCAGATTGAATAGATAACGTAAAAGTTCCAACCGCGGTATTACTTGTTGCATCTGTACCTGTAACAGTATATGTAGTAGTTTGTAAAGCACCTGTAGGAGTTCCGGTTATGGCACCATTAGCAGTATTGAAATTTAAACCTGTCGGAAGACTTGGACTGATACTGTAAGTTATAATCCCCGCACCGCCTACAAATGCCACCGGAGTAAATGAGCCCACTGACGTTCCGGCGGTAGCTTGTTTTGTAGGAATAGCAACTGTAGCAGTTATAGTATTAACTAAGAGTGCTACCGTTTCTGCAATAGTCGAAATGGCACTGGTTAAATTGTGACTAGGATTCGCAGTATTAGCCGCCGCCCAATCTCCTCCCTCGTCTAGTTTAATATATGTAACTCGATTATTTCCCAACTCTGATTGTAATGTATTGATAAAATTATCAGTAAGGGCTGGAGGAACCAGGGTGTCATTGATGTTATTAACAAAAATAAATTTGACATTGGAATTTTTTACAGCATTACGCCATAAGCCCGGACTTGCTTGTGATCCATAATTGTATCTAGGCGAAGCCGCTTGCAATGCGGTGCTGTTGCCTGTACTATTTACATAGCTATTGACAATGAATTTTGCAGTCTCAGTAACTGTAGCATCGTTTAAGGTAACATAATCTAGATCCATTGGACCTACTACAGGACAGATAGCGGTAATTGGCCCTTGTCCGTAGTCGTAAATGTATTTCATACCAGCATAGGCTACAAGATGTCCGCCTGCACTTTCTCCAGAAATTATCAGCCCATACGTGCTGGTTCTAGCTGAAATCGTATTCCATAATGCGCTATAAGCGGACCCAGCACCGGTTACTGTGCAGAATCTTATAATGGTCTCAATGTCATCTGCTGCCGCAGGATGGTAGTTTGCCGTACTACCCGGTGACGG
>Ga0136641_1000217_pt1 | contig 24516 bp, 21 predicted proteins | sample EliLak1302023Y_FD_115312 | JGI IMG/M metagenome (GOLD analysis project Ga0136641, IMG submission 115312) | Freshwater microbial communities from Elizabeth Lake, Yosemite National Park, California, USA - 13020-23Y | ecosystem: Environmental > Aquatic > Freshwater > Lake ...
GCAGTGGCCCTTACGCAGTGGCCCTTACGCAGTGGCCCTTACGCAGTGGCCCTTACGCAGTGCCCATGTAAAACTGACCAAGTTTGTTTTCACCTTCAATTGAGCCATCGGCCTTCACAATTCCACCGAGGTCAGTCGGCTTGGTACCATTGTAGAACACGAGACGGCCGTTGCGGCTCTTGACTGTATCAAGGATACGCTTGAATTCGGTATCGGTTTCGTAGCGCTGCTGTACATAGGCACGCATAATAGTATCGCGTTCTTCTAGCCATTTCTTCTCATTCCATTTTGCGCCTAGGCGTTTGATTTCAGCGGGCTTGATAAGGTCACGCACCTCTGCGCCCTCCTCCTCCAGTAGTTCCGCGTTACGCTTATCGGTAAGCGTGCCTTCCGCACGACGCGTCTTCAAATACTTCTGGTGAATCGAACCAGTCGTAGAGAACAGATTCGCACCAAGTTCAGGCTTATCGGTTGCCGTCTGGAATCGCGCTGAAGCGAATGCTGCCTCTAGTGAAGGATATATGATAGTGGGAGTCTTCAAGTCACGCAGCCTAGAATGAGTAAAGGTAGAAATATACCGCGCCCAGTCCTTGCGACCAAGTTTTAGATCATCCTTGAGCGCAGCCCCGTGATAGAACTTGAAGATAGGTCCATCACCTGTCCCAAGCACAGCAGGAGCAAGAGCAAGAGGCTCTGCAGAGGCCGGCTCTTCGCGCACAACCGCCTTAACTGTACCATTTGAACGCCGTCTGAAGATAAACCAGCGATTGAGGAAGGAGAACTGCTTTGCAGCATCAGGCATGACGAAACCCTGTGTTGTCGCGAATGTCTCGCCGAAGAGTGCACTCGAACTAGAGAGACGCATAGCAGCCATCTCATCGGGTAGCAACAGTTCGCATCCAATTTCGTGCATACGGTCCTTGAGGTAGTTCCAACTGACGAGATACTCGCGGTGCTCTTCACCAATCGACATGAAGAACACATCGATGGCCTTGCCCAGCCCCGCATCAGTAGGCATCAGCACATCTTCGGTCGTAGCCCCGTAGTTGCGACGAATCGTCCAAAGGTCTGTCTCGCCATCGTTGCCAGACTTGGCACCATTTTCAGGCGTCTTTTCCAGCAACTTATGGACAGAGTCACCATCGAAGCAGCAGCCTACAAAGAAGCCACCAACCTTAAGGTTATCTGCGACGTTGCGTAGAAAACCATCCACTGTTGCACGGTCCTGGAAGAAGTAATGGAGAGCGAACATACAGGAGACAACATCGAATCCCTTGGCAGCGAGTCCACGCAGAGGCTCAACCGCAGCGGGTGTATCCGCTTTTTCAGGAAAGTCGTAGAGAGCCCTGATAATACGCTTATCGAGGTCCGTCGCACCCGCCGTCATGTCACGAATATTTTGCGTCGAAGAGCCCTGAATGAAGACCATCGGAGGCATCGACCCCTTGGACTCAATCAGTTGGTCAAGATAGCGTCCATATGCACCCGTTTTCGGGCTGTTCAGGCAATCGAGGTTCTTATCGACACCAAGAACCCACCCAACCTTATTTTTGGTCCACTTGTGCATATCACCCGCCCTACCGCATCCGAGGTCCAGAACAGCATCACCCTTCTTGAGAGTCTTCTGCAACAGAATTTCGGACTTGATGAACTGATTATGGAAGCGGGACAGGCCGGCAATCTTGAAATTGTCGCGGTTAACCGAGCGCTTGGGCACATAATAGGGCTTTTCACCGGCGGCCTCGTCCACCATGTTACCCGTGCGAATCATTGTTTCGGATACAGGGTTGTGAATAGAGGCCCAGATATTATCGGCAACCCAATCGGCATTCATGGTTCCACCGGCCTGTCCACGCTGAAAGCGCTCTGTCTTATCCCAGCGAACGCGAGTCGGCTCCCAACGCCATCCCGCTGGCTTATCGTGATGATAGGCCATTTCTACGATACAATCGCTGGTAATCGGGTCTCCAGAGCGAGTACAATAGATACCTTCATCCTTCGCATCGAGGTCCTGTGACGCGGGTGCGGCTCCAGCGGGGTCCGAAGCACCGGCATCGAGTGCCATATAACACACCGAAGCCATAGGGTCCGCCGGCTCGGGCGGAGCAAACGAGACAGCGCGATACTCACCAGGCTTGGTTGAGTCAGGAAGTTCCTTCTTGTTTAGAATCGCATCACGCGGGTCACGGAAGATAGGGTCAACCTTTCCTCCAACGAAGAGGCGTAGTGTCTTGTAGCGGACCATCTGCTTGTCGTCTTCGCGATACTTGAACGAAATCTTATCGGCACCCGATTCAGTTCGCTCGGCTATAACCAAGAAATCAATCGTATTTTCGTGCGCGGGCTTCCACTTAAACTGCTCTTTCCAGGAGCCACCGCCAACAGGCAGAGGACTCTTATTCGGAGTGAAGACTAGGCCATCCGTATGGTAGGCGGCAAGAGCAGCCGTATCAAGACAGGCTGCCGCATCACGGAAGATTGAGCCCACGCCTGTCGAATAGAATGTCTTAATCGAGATAAGTAATGAATGACCCGCCGGAACATCGCGTACAGTCTGTTTCGCATCAGATAGCGCACTAACTGTTTCCTTCATAACGGCAAGACGGTGAAGGTCAGAATCATTAGTTAGAAACGGTAGACCCGCCACGCTCTGCCCCCTCTCTGTCGTATAGATATCAAAGGCATAATAAATCGAGATAGGGCGCCCCTCCTTGTCTTTGGTAACCCATTCGCCATCAAGAACTGTACCCTTGAAGGCCAGAGCATCTGGCGTATCCAGGCGTAACCCTGTACCGTAGACGCGCAGATTCTTATCGATAAGATAGATGCGCCCATCAACCGCAACGACAAGTAGACAGCGTAGACCGTCGGCCTTGTCAGTTACATTATAGTCGTTACTACGCAAATGAATTTCGTTTGGTTCTTCTGTCAAGCTCAAGTTTTCGCGCTCGATTGTGACAGGCTGCGGTCCGGGAAACGCATTTGGCCGCATCTTTGTAGCGTTCGTCATTACTTGTACAACTTGGTTCGCAACAGATTTTCTGACAAGAACATAAGAGCGTTGTACACCCTGTAGAATCAGTCCAATGCTGTTGAGAAACGACTTCGGATTTGGCATCGCGAGAGTCTTCTCATTGCGTTCAACCTCTGACTCGATTTCATAGGAGAGGGGACGGCGCAGAATATCAGCCATCTTGAACGTCTCGTAGCCCATATAATCACCCTTCGAGTCCTTCTTGGATTCGCGGACGGCCGAGAGGTCAAAACGCACACCACTATCATCGGGTCCAAGGAACGTGTAGCGACGAAGATAGCGAAAGCGCTTGGGTGTACGAGCCCAACGGGCAATCATCTCTACAACGCGAGCATCACGTGCGTCAAGAGGAATTTCACGGCGCATCTTGATGCGCACACTGTAATCGGCCAGGTCAACTTGGTCAACCGAGCCCTTCTTGCAGCGCTCCTTGATGACAACATTAAACGGAACCTTTGTAATGTCACCATTCTGGCAATAGGCCTGGATCATGCCTTGCCCAACGATAGAGAAGCGCAGACATCCAGGCATCATAATATTTAGTTTGGGCTGTTGTGGTTGTTCACGTAGCCCTACCGCACGCAGTCGCGCTACGGTATCACGAAAACCGGTCAAATCGACGTTTTTTACGCACGATTCCAGTTCGTACTGGTCGGAAGCCTTCCATTGCTCCCAGAGAGTTTGAATGACCGCAGATTCTGTTTGCTTCAATTCGATACTCATTGTTTCTCCTATACAATGAGGGTAAAACACTCTTCAAACTTTTAGTAAAAAGGTTGCTCTTTTGGCGATAAGCGCATTTCGAGACACTGATGACGATAGATAACATTTGCGAGTGTCTCTTTATCAATCTTCTTTGGCAACAACGAAGCCATCGATTCACCCGCAATACCCGCATATTCTGCCTTGAGGTCAGTCAGAGTCTTTCCCGCAATAGAACCGCTTGTAGAAGGACGCACCCACTGCCATTCACCGATTGTCTTAAACAGATTGGCCCAAACTGCGGGCTTGGCGCGAATATCGGAGTCCGGACTTAATAGAACATGGGCTTCACCGGAAGTTAGCACTTCGATGTTTAGAATGGGCGCAGAGTCCCAGGAGGAATCGTCGCTTTCATAAATAGGCCACATACAGAGTTTCTTGTGCTCGGACCACCATACAGCAATACGAATACCGAACTTTACGCAAACGAGGTCAATGAGGGCAGATAGAATCTTACGTTTATCCAGAAGCGCAGTCCAATCGAACGGTACTTCTGTCGCACCAGCCGACCACTGACTTAATTCAGCAGAAGTCGCAGTCTTAACCCAGCCACGTCCACGACCATTGTGCTTCGCATACATGTTATCGAAATCGTTTGCCAATTCTGTAGCGGACTCCTTTTCAATTTCACGACGGGTATTTACAGCCGAAATTTCATGTAGTGGGTCCGTCGCCATAAGAGCGAGTCCAATAGGCGTAGCCTTAAACGTAGCAGGTGCATACGTCCAACCAGGTAGCCATGTAACAGGATTCGCAACCTCTTCGCCTTGTATCGCCATATCAGGCCTAATCGGATCTACACAGCGCTTCCTATGGGGATTCATCTTAATGATTTGTTCAATATCAGACCAGGATACGGGTTGTGTGTCACGAGCCGTATTCTGCATTTTCTCTTTCTATTATACAATAAGAGCCGTTTGTTTATATCCCTTTTAATTTATTGTAATGTATTCATGAGTCGCTCCCGTTCAGCAAGGTCTTTGCGATTTGTATGAACAAAATGCATATATTTATCGAGAGCCTCAAACGCCTTCTGTGACAACTTCGCCACATCAAAAAAGATTCCATTCGAGTTTTCAGAAAACTCCACTTCTTCGAGTTTCAAAATACGAACAATATCGATGTACTCTGACGTATGAAGTTTCTTTAGAGATTCATGAAACATGCGTCGGCGCTCATATTCTTTTGTGTCCATTACAGTTCACGGGGCAATTTTCTCCTTTTCCTAGACGCACTACTTCCGCGCACGAGTCACGCGCTTGGTCACGGGTTCAGGTGCAGCCACAGGTTCAGGTGCAGGCACAGCAGCAGTCACAGCCTTGCTAGCGCGAGTGGCGCGCTTTTTAGGTTCAGGTACTACGACAACAGGAGCAGCAACAGGCTCCTCCTCTTCTGCCTCCTCCTCTTCCTCAGGAGCCACCGGACCCGGAGAAGCAAAGATAGGATTTTCAGCGACGACAAGTTTGGCGCCCAAATCCTCTTCAACAACAGCGGGGGCTTTTTTAGACCGGGAAACGAACATGCCAACTGCGCTGATAAATGCATCGTTTGTCTGAAACCTAGAACGGAGAATCTGAATAGATACAGAATCATCTGGCTTCAGGCTATCAAAATCAGTATTTCCAATATGAAGATCGCGTGGCAGCAGAACACGCATGGCCTCATCGAGAACTACATACGCCCCCATCTTATTGACCTTAAGAACCTTACAATCAACAGGCGTACCTGTTTCGGGATGAAACACCTTACAACGTAATTTCAAATAGAAGATATAATTTCCAGTAAAACGACCATTTTCGGCCATTCCCATGCTACGATGTAGGACTTCTAGCGAATCTGGCTTGACATAACCGGATGCGATACAGCGCGCCTCAATCTTGTTCTTCAGACGATTGAGTAGAAGTTCGTTCAAATCTCCAGCCCCATCTTTCTTTGAGATGTCATTGGGGCTTAGAGAGACCCGCTCTTCCAAGAAAACAGCCTTGTACATCCTATACCCTATTCTTGCGGGACAAAGGTTCCTTCAAGTTTTACCGCCCTTTGAGTCCAGCCCGCGCAGCCTCCACCGCATTCAAAAACCAGCGCAACTTATTATATTGCTTGTAGTCCATGAGTCGGAGAAGAGTTTCCATATAAATACAGACGAATATGTGGCTCAAATCATCAATATGTTTAAAATTAAAATTTTCTTGACGTGCGGGCCGTCCTTTTGTATCACGGGCTGCATCAGAATCTTCGTCGGGTATCATCAAGTTCTTCAAATCCGGCGCAATAGCCCGAATGATGGTTTGGATATCGCGCACACGACCGCGGTGTCCACCTAAATCACTGGCAACAGAGCAATCGGCACCAACGGCACCCATAATACGTTTAGAATTGGCTTTATCAAGAGTCTTAAAAACGACAGTCGAGTCTTTGCGAGGCACCAGAAATCCAAATAAGTCGCCTGTACCTGTCTTGATATCCACCGGTTTACCCATTTTAGTATCGATTATCGAATCATAACTCGAAGGGCAGGTTTCGTAAGCCCCGTTTTGTAAACAGAAAGACTCAAGAGCAAACGAAGTCAAATTGACCATTTTATACCCTGTAATTTCTGCCACAGTAAATAGGTCTTTACTCAAGGCCTGAACAAGGTCTTTAGGAAGCCCACTTTCGTTAATTCGTTCAAGAACCTGCTTTCTCTCCACCGAAGTCCAAGCACGGTCGACCCAGAATTCTGCTGCCGCGCGACGTATCGTAGGAATAGACCGAAAATGAAATAGCAACCAACCCCATGCTTTTGAGTGATATGTTGTCGTTACTTCAGGTGGCGACCAAGATTTAATAACCGCTGGATTGCCTGCTGCGGATCTAGCCAGAGCAGCATCGACCTCCTTCATCCAGGCTACAAAGGATGTAACAGGATCGTTCATGACAACAGCCACTGCATCTTCTTCGGTCAACTCATTCGTTGGCGCCGGTTCAGCCAACCCAAGGATAGAACCTCTTCTAGGTAGAACCGTGCTACGTGGTAAAAAGTTATAGACACGCGAATAACGATAGGCCAGTGGTATTTGTTTAGCGCGAACACCAACCGGCTGGAAAAGCAGGTAGCCATTTTGTAAGATTAGACGTCCCTCAAATCCATCCTTGCGCGTAATTCTAAAGGACGGGTCTTCCAGAATACGAACAAAAGCCTGGCTGACGATTTCCCACGGTAAGTCACCATAGACCTGCTTTCTAACCATTTCAATCGGAAACGCTATGTCCTTCTCGGCAAACAGTTTCTTAAGAATAGCCTCCTTTTGCGCCAGACGCCACTGTGCGTCCGAGTACGTATAGGTCTTCATGTCCTTCTTCTCACTCTCTTCCGCAACTTTTGGACTACATTCGTATTCGCATTTTTCCATATAGTCACAAATGCTAGAATACGGTTTCGCCTCATCGCGAATATCATACGCCTTATTCGCCTTTCCCTCTGAATCAGTGATTTCATCTACAACACGACCTTCAGCGTCGATAAGTTTTCTAGGTTTTGGTCCGCGCACTAGTAGACCCGCAATGTTTAAGTTACAGTCAAAGGCACCGATTTTCATTTCACGTTGGACCATTCCAATCGACTTCGCCTTCATCGCCGATATTCTATAAGCGTGTAAATCGGGTGTCTCAACCTTTGCCAGAGTCAGAGCATACATGTAGATGAGGCAGTTGCGCATAGGCGGCGGTAAATCACCGTGGCTACAGAAACGGATACCGCGACCAATAATTTGTTCGATACGATTCAAGTGATACCACGGATCTAATATATGAATCGAGCGCACGCATTTCAAATCTAAACCTTCTGTCGTAATTTGCGAGCCCAAAATGGCTTTTACGCGTCCACCGAGAGGCGCCATCAGGTCTTTGTCTGTCCAGCGACTGGCATAACTGAGGGTATCCGCAAAACTCGGTGTAAGAGTGATATCACCCGTTAACATGACATAACAGGCCGGTGCAAATGCGTGTCCTTTTACGCCTTTGTGAGTATTCTCCTTTTTATCACAGAAGGCGCATTGGCGCGCGACCTTGTCGCCAACGAAGATAGGACGCGCCTCTCCGCTCGTAAAAACACGAGTCCACCCCATGCGCTCCAGAGCGACTGCCAACGGTAGAATACCGGCCTTGACGTACCGACTGTACACAAAACTGATACCCGTCGACGCCTGAAGTCTTTCAAGTAGGACACCCATTTTAGGCGCATAATCCTTGATTACGGATAAGCCAAAGATATCATCGACGGATTTAATATCCTCATCTTCTTCGGCATTGGACCACGTAAATGCACGATATTTGACTCCATCGCCGGCCTGCATTGTATCCTTGAAATAGGAATCCCAGCCGGTATGCCCGTAGAATCCGTTCGGATAAACAATATTACAGATGTCAAGGTGGACCCAAGTTTCAGCCTTGAAATCCTCTTGTTTTCCTTCGCGTAAAACCTGCAAAAGACGTTCGTGGATAGCCGAATTGTCACGCGGTAACACATGGATGAGTGGTAGTGCCTCCAAGATTTCTTTGTGAGCCTCTTCAATTACAATTTGTTTCTCTTTGCTGCCGACCTTCTGTATCTTGGGCCACACCATCGGTTTTGCCGAACTCGGCCTTAGCCGTAAAGGAAATGTGTACGGATTTTCGCCACGCATATACGATACATATTTTTGTGAGTTCTTTCTTATAATAAGGTCGCCGCCCTTTTTAAGAGTTCCATCCTTTGTAAAAATATCACCTATCAGTTTTTTCGAGCGTTCATCCTTGACATCATTGAGAATCAATATGTTCAGTAAGTGCCGTATCTCTGCGGCCTTATTATACATCGGTGTGGCCGTCATTAAAAGGAGACGTAGACCCTCCGCAAACTTAACAATACGTTTTAGCAGTGGTGTTAGCCGTTTGCCACCAATCTGGTCATCGCCAGCGCCAGTCGTCTCTTCCTCTTCTTCGATCTCATCATCTTCGGTATCCGTTGACAAGGTCGTTGCTACATCGCGCAAATTATGCGCCTCGTCAATGATAATAAGTTTATCGCTAAAGAGTTTTTCTAGGATGGCGTTTTCAGCGCGCTCTTTTTCCTCATCTTCTAAATGCGAAGGCACGCCCTTGAGTTGACGCTGTATCCAGTTCGCAAACTGGAGGTAACCGAAGCGGTGGTAGCGTTCACGTATCTTTTTATCAATGATATCAGATATCTCTTCCATATTAAAATCCTGTCGACCCTTAGCCGATAATTCCTGTAACGCCATTTCAGGGTAAATCATTCCTGTACACTGCGACGAGACCCACGAACCATCCACTTGACGCAGTTTGCTCGAATCAAAAATGGTTCGCTTAAATCCGGACGCAATCGCCTGGGGAACAACAATGAAGACTTTTGAATAGGGCAAGTGCTTCAAATATTCTTCAGCCACACGTACGGCAGAGCACGTCTTTCCCACGCCTACACCGTGAAACAGCAACAGACCATGGTATGGTGTCAGTGGATTTAAAAAGCGTGATACAAGTTTTTGAATCGGACTGATTTCAAATACCGATTCAACACTGCTACTACACGGTTCGGTTCCTTCCATTGCCGAAATAGCAGCAGCACGAGCCTCGTAGAACTCCTGTTTGTTATAGAGTTGAACACCAAATTTGGGGTCTTGAATGTCGGGGTAGAGACCAGATTTAGATTCTCTGTCGTGCATCCATGTTTCAGGGAACAATTGTTTGTCAACAAGAAGACTGGTCAGAGTATTTCGTTCGGCAGCGCTATACTCGCTCACAACCTTTTCGGGATTCCGTTTTCCAGGAACTTTAACAAGTTCGGTCTTTTTCCCCAAAAAATAGTTTTCCAATAGTTCCTTATCGGATTTTTTGTCTAAAAGTTTTTTTACGTCTCTGTCGACGCGTAGCACAGGGTGGCCATTAGACAATCGTATTACCTCGGTTGCCATCCCTCTCTACTAGTTGAAAAGGGGTTCCTTGGCGCGGCTTTCCGCTGGTTAAACTGAGATATTCGCGCCCAGGCAGAATTACATAGTTTGTTAGAATCTGTTGGCAGGTTGTCAGAACCTGTCTTTTCTCAACATTATAGGGACGAATAAGACTCATTGCCTTTTCAAATGAGAACCAGCCGATATCACCAATTTCGCGGTTCATTATGCTATTACTAATATCAATATGAACCTCTGTTACTTGTTTACAGTAGGCCAGATAGTAGCGATGGCGATACTGTATGCGATTTCCACCGAGAAAATTCTCTTCGATGGGCAATAAATTCTTAACAAGAGAACACTGGCTCTCTTCCAAACCAGTCTCTTCAGTGAACTCGCGCAGTGCGCATGAAATTTCAGACTCACGATTGCCGCGTCTGCCCTTTGGAAACCCCCATTCAGGTGTAACCCATTCGCGATTCGCTTTTTGAATGTACCATTCAAGTGTTTGCCCATCTGTAGCATGGACCAACGAGTTATATTTGGCGAGCGCGTTCTCATATTCTTGACGGTACTGCCGCGCTATCTGATTATTCCATAATGCGTTCCATAGAGTTTCGAAATCATATTTTTCAAGACGGTCTAACTCGTCTAAGGTCATCTGATTGAAAAGAGAATGGATATAATCAGTGTTTCCTATGACATACTTTCCGCGCATAAATTCAACGTACCCCAATGTATCCCGCCGCTGTATCAATAAAATTTCAATTTGCTTTCCATCAAGACTATTCATGGTATCAGGATTTTCAATTTGGTTTAAAACAGCGGGTTCAATTGCTGTTACTGGCTGTTGGACTCGGTAGGCAATAATGCCGTATGATGTTACGGGGTCTTTACATTCTCGAAAAAAGTGCCCTACTTTATTACAATTGCTGCAATGCGAAAGTGGTACTCTCTGTTGCTGCATCCCTATTTAAGACAAGAGGTAAGAGCGTTTAGGTTTTATTTTTTGGAAATACTCTATTTTAGATAGACAAATGACCGCCCCGGATACACCAATACATATGCCACCACAAATATGGGGTCCAATTTTCTGGTCTACCCTCCACATAGCCTCCCTAACATACAGCGACAAGCCGACAGATAGACAGAAGGCAAATATGAAAGCATTTTACGAATCAATGGTGGACGTCCTACCATGCCCAATTTGCAGGGTCCACTATGAGGCAAATTTGGAAGAAATGCCGATAGATAAGGCTCTCGATTCAAGAATGTCACTCATTCATTGGGTTTGGACGATGCACAATCGTGTCAATGTTCAACTTGGCAAGCGTGAATTTACATTTGGTGAATTTGTTCAGTCAATGCGTGACTTGGAAAAGGCCAAGAAAGCAGTCCCTCCGTCGTTTACGACATCAAATACGATAGCAACGCAGATACATGACTTTTCTTTTGTCGATGGACTTCTACTGGGAACCGGTTCGGCCCTGGTTCTAGGCGCAGGTCTCTATTATATGTGCACAGAGGGAGTTAAAAAGTCGAAATAAAATTTAACATCCTACAACAAACTAAATGCCCGAGGTCATCGAAATCCTCAAATATGCCGATTTTCTGCGAACAAAGTTGAAGCATAACAATATAACCGAGGTCAATATTTTGAATGGCCGATACAAAAAACACGGCGATTTTAAGAATCTAGACGAACTAAAAAAGGCTCTTCCGCAAAAGGTCAAACATATTGATACAAAAGGAAAGTTTCTCTACATCGAATTCGAAAACGGCATGTATCTATTCTCTAGTCTGGGCTTGAGCGGCGGCTGGCTATGGCAGTCCAACGATGATAAAATTCAGTTTGGTCATACTTTAAAATACATAGATAAGGAGCAACTTGATAACTATCATAAAGAGGCCGTAAACCATCGCAACGTAGAATTTAAGACAAAAGACGGGAGTCTCTTTTTTTACGATACACTATCCTTTGGTACGCTCAAAATTACTACAGAAGAGGAACTTGAGAAAAAACTGAAAACAATTGGTCCAGATATCAGCCAGGAGTCAACGACCTTCGCAATCTTCAAAGAACGAATGGAAAAAGTGGCCGGCGACAAGCCCATAGGAAACGTTCTCTTGAATCAGCGTGTCATATCTGGCTTGGGCAATTATTTACGAGCCGACGTGCTCTGGTTAAGCAAAATTAGTCCTTTCAGAAAAATGAAAGACCTGACAGCAAGCGATTTGAAACATCTTTGGCAAAACAGTCGTCTCCTCATATGGTCGAAATATAACTATAAAAAGGGCCAACAATTAGGTATTATTGAAGCAGGTCATCCGCAATTACCAGAGGATTACAAGCGCGAATTCTATGTCTATTTCCAAGAAAATGATCCGAAGGGGCATCCTGTAAAAAAGGAGGAATTACATGACGGTGCAAACAAGAGATTTATTCACTGGGTTCCAGACGTACAAAAGTAAAGTAAAATAAAACTTCTATAATAAGAAGAAAATGAAGTACCAACTTCTTTTTATTATAGCCCTGACCGCCGCCGTATTCTACGAAGGCTATCTCAAAGGTCCAATGTTAACCGTCTATTATTACGGCCAAGTTTTAGGCGCCTCCGCTGTTCTAGCCTATCTAGTCTATACTTTTTATAAGAACCCAGCCTACTTTTTCACAGCACTTGATTTTGTCCAGGGCCACCTACTCCATTCTGATGGCGCAACATATAAACAGATTGACCGCATTCTTGAAGGAAAGCCGAAGTTGGCCCGGCAAGTCAGCCCCCTTCTGAAGAAAAAAGCCGCAGCGGCCCAGGAATGGCGTTGTGGGCACTGCTCAACTCTTTTGGATGCGTCGTACGAGGTCGACCATATCGTCGCCTTGTATCGTGGTGGGTCAAACAGTGAGGCCAATCTGATTGCTCTCTGTAGAAACTGTCATGGAAAGAAAACGGTGGAGGAACGGTTAAAACCAGCCCTTTAGGAGGAGAAGGCAGAAGAATACAATAGAGACCCAGAAGTAGATAACATACATCATACTCTGTACCCGGCTCCTCCGAATAACTTGCTGAAAGGTCTTCTCAATGCGAACCCCGTCGGCCTTATGAAGGGCAAGTTTAGCGGCGCAAGCCTCCTGTACATGAGGCCAAGGGATGCGACCCAGGGCGTTTTCACACATCTCAATGTGTTCCTTGATTTCCTCGAGGAACAGCGTCTGCTTTCGCTCAAGGCGAATAGTATTCAAACCAGCAATATCCCTAGTTGCATATTCGCAACACGACTTGATGCAGGTAATCTCATTATCAAACCGACTAATCGGCTGTACATCTTCACAATCCATTCGAGCCCGTTTAGGTTCCATATCTTCACTAATAGTGGAATTACGACGACGTGTAGGCATTTGTTTTGTTTTACATTCAATATAGTAGCCCAAGTGATTTCAATTTTTGAAAATTCCAATCCTTGAGTAGGGGGATGGATCAGTTAATCGATTCACTAAAAGTATCGAGGTCCGAATCATCGACCGTATTTTATATTTTTCTCACCGTATTCGCTCTCTGTATACTAGGCGGTTCATTTTCAACCTACTTATTCTTAAAAGGGGTCTCTATCGCACAAATACAGACTAGATTCCCGACCGTGCCTGTAAATCAGATATTATATGGTCTTGCCGCTAGCGTAGGTCTTATGGTTATATTAACACTTCTGGGTGCGAATTTAGATATTTCTATTTCTAGAAAAAACACAGGCATCAATCGCTCTCTGCCACCTTCAACAACCTTTTGGAAACCCGCAACAGGTCAGAATCCACAGGACCCAATCAATTTGCGCGTCGAGTCAGATGAATTCCCGATGAGCAAACCCGATATTTATTCTATGGCGGTTGAAGTATCGGTCTATGATTCGCGTAGTGAAAATAGCAGTGGACCCTATCGGCACATTCTACACAGAGGCACTGACGAGTTAATAAAATTTAAATCCGATGTCCCCGGAACAGGACAGGGTGGCCTATCTGACGGACTGCCTACACAAATGAATCCAGGTATATTTTTGGATAAGTTCACAAACGACCTCATTGTATTCGTAGACACGGACCCAGTAAAGAGCGGCGATACCGGATTTAGAGAATCTGTACGTATCTCTGATATTCCGCTTAAAAAGCCCTTCTATGTTCACGTTTCCGTACATGACCAGATTTTGGAGGTCTATGTGAACTGCCGTCTAGCCGCAACAAAGTTGTTACAGGGAAGCCCTCGTGCTGTACCCAATGATTGGTATGGTCGTATCGGATTCGCCCGCGCCGCCGCTCTAATTCAAAATTTACGTCTTTGGGATATTGACCTATATGCTTTCGAGATGTTAAAGTTATGCCCACCTATCGTGGTCTTACCAAATACAGCACCAAGTTCTTGCTCCAAATAAACCATTTTTTTCGTGATAGAAATACAAATTCCTATCATGACAGAAAAACTCAACGCACGATAGGGAAATGCTCAGCCGTAGAACGTGGAGCACAATATTTACATCATTAGTCTATGCCGGTGCATTTGGTATCATTTTATACTATATAAAACCAGACCTTTTTACGAGCGAAAAAGTCGGTTTCAGGGCACCTATCATCCTTGCACTAGGTATCTACGCAGTACTATGGCTCATAGTACTCTTTGTATATTATTATATTGAAACACCCGATTCTGCTGCAGTAGAGGGGTTGTGGTCAATTGCGCCCGTTACAAAGGGGGCCGAGGCATATATAGACGGAAAAATGGTTGCAACTCAAGGTAAAGCCGATTTACTAACAGAAAAAGAGGCAACCACATTTTTATCAGACTCGTTTACGTTCGGATTCTTTATCAGTGTTGACAATTCTTCTATTGAAATCATGCACGCCGACACACTAAAATCACCCTATCAAAACGTATTATCCGTTCCCGGTGCGTTTTCCATAGGAGTAGACCCTTTACACGAAAAGTTACGAATCAATTTTACAACATACAAATCGGAGCCTTACGAGGTGATTCTTCCGACTCTCCAGGCACGCCGCTGGCATCAGTTTGTAATTTCAATCGAGGGTAGAACTGCGGATATCTATCACAACGGTACCTTACTTAAATCAGTTGCGTTACCGAACGTAAGTAACGGTCGCCCAGGAAAGCCCTATGCCTATATGAACTCTGATATGTATGCCCGGTTAGCCTATATTCAGTCCTGGCCACGAAGACTCAAGGAAATTGATGTGGTAAATAACTACCGGTGGTCAACGGATGCACTAGGCGTTCCTCCGATGCCAAGCCCGGCCTCCTCTTTTTATTTTGGTGTTCCAAATGTTAATTTTTGTGTAGGCTCCTTTTGTTTAGAATCACTGAAACCAAAAGCCGGCGCGCTATCCTATGTAGATTATACCTATGCCTAAAAAAAATCAATTTATTAAAGCAGAGAAGATGAGCGCATTGAATGCATTAAAGGGCCGCTTTAATACGGCGGTAGTCATGCTGCAGCCGTATAAAATGCAAATACAGATGGGGTTCCTCCTTTTGCTGACAGCACTAGCTATCTATGCTATCATGGTATTTTTGACTCCTCACACCGATGAGTTTGAGCAGGTTATCTTGGCTGATAATCTGCGCGCAAATGAACTCGGTCTCCAATACGAAATTTTACCCCCGATGACGTCCGGTGGCGAGTATACATTTCAAACATGGATGTTTATCAATAACTACGATTACCGCGCCGGTCAGCCCAAGCACGTTTTTACTATTAGTTCGGACGCAACGACCGGTTCAGCCGGCTCTAGTTCCACAACAGTAGTCGATCCGGCTGCGGCGGCCTGTGCTGCGGCTAAAGCCTCGGCGGCAAGCAGCTGCGGCGGATCGACTACAACAAACTATACAGCGGGTTCGTCAAGCAGACCTGGTCACGTAACCATGTTAGGTGTACTCTATCCTACCGAAAACAAGATGATGATTCGTGTCTACCAGGGGCCGTCCGTCGAGGGCTTCGCTAATGATAGCGACGATTTCCAGACGGCAGACTTGACAGTAACATCAAATTACAAGAATCTTTTTCAGGGTAAGATGTCTTCTAAGGGTCTCCACCCAACACTCGACTATCCTCTATGCGACATCCAGAACATCCCTCTCCAAAAGTGGGTCTGTCTTGCTGTCGTGATGAATGGTCGTGTAATGGATGTCTACATGGACGGCAAACTCGCTCGCAGTTGCGTATTACCAGGTGTACCCATTGTAGAGTCAGGCAGAAACTACCTGTCGCTAGGCCTCCAGGGCGGCTGGGCCGGCAACGTAAGTACAACACGCTTCTACGGCTATGCTCTTACACCGCAACGATTGTATGAACTCTATCAGGAGGGTCCTGATGGGGGCAAGGGACCGAGTAGCAAGTATGGATTTTTGGGATACCTTGCTGAACGTGTAGGTCTACGTGTCGACTATTTCTGATAAATACTATACTATATATTTTTTACTATTCGAATAGTAGTAAAAAGTATTTTTGCTCTTCATAATAGAAGGTTATGTCTGCCGTAAACGCAATTCGTGGTCGCCTAGATGGCGCAGCATCTGCTTTAGCACCCTACATGGGCCAACTACAACTCGGACTTTATGTAGTCGTGGGTCTTTTTGTAGTCTATATTGTTTACACCATTTTGAATCCTCCCCCGGACATGTTGGAGCAGATGGTGCTCAGCGATCGGCGTGAAGGCTCTGAACTAAACGGCGCGCAGTTCCAGTTGACTCCCGAAATCACTTCAGGTGGCGAATATACATTCCAAACATGGATGTTCATTAGTAACTATGATTACCGTGCGGGTCAGCCCAAACACGTATTTACCATTAGTTCGGATGCGAAGGTTACAGACGGAGTCGAGCCTCACGTGTCTATGATTGGTATCCTCTATCCGAATGAGAACAAGATGATGATTCGTGTCAACCAACAGGGACAGACAGGAACAGAGACGGCTCCTGATCTTACACTAACAAAGAATATCACATCTCTGTTTCGTGGTAATCTTTCATCGAACATGTTCCAGACGTCACTCGATTACCCGTTATGCGATATCCAGAACTTGCCGTTACAGAAATGGATATGCCTTACGATTAGCGTAAATGGTCGCGTCGTTGACGTCTATGTCGACGGTAAGTTATCACGTAGTTGCGTTTGCCCAGGAGTCCCTATAGTTGATAAGGGAAATCAGTATGTAACTCTTGGTCTCCTCGGTGGCTGGGGTGGCTCTATCAGCACAACCCGCTTCTACGGCTATGCTTTGACCCCGGCACGTATCTACGAACTCTATGCACAGGGACCTGAAGATCAGCGCGGGTTAGACAAGAAATACGGATTCATCGGCTTTTTGATTGAGCGTCTTGGTTTCCAATACTCGTATGAGGGATTGACAAAGTAAACATACCCCTCTTTTATGTATTCTGTCTATACACTAATGTATAGACAGAATCTGAAAAAATTCAATGAATAAAGAAGAGAAAGGGATGAGCACCATGAACGCTATCAGATCACGCTTTGGCAGCGTGGCCGCATTTCTGGCCCCGTACAAGAACACCATCAGCCTGGTGTTCTACGTAGTAATATCACTAATGGTTCTATACACAGTCTACGGTGTAATGTATCCGGGACAGGACAAGTTTGAACAGGTTGTTATCAATAAGTCGAAACCAGCCTCGGAACTGAAGGCGTTTCAGACACAACTCTATCCGCCTATGACGACAGGAGGCGAATATTCATTCCAGACGTGGCTCTACATTAATAACCTTGATTACAAGCCTGGTGTCCCGAAGCATGTGTTTACGATTGCCTCCGATGGGTCCTCCGGCTCTTCTCCACCGCACGTAACGATGATCGGTATGCTGGACCCTACTGAAAATAAGTTGATTATCCGTATCCACCAAGACACGATGGGTGCCGCGGGTGCAGGCCAGGGACCCGATTACACGCTCAACACGAATATCACAAATCTGTTTTCTGGTACCTTAAAACCGGAGACGAGTGATTCCACTATCTGCGATATCGCCAACATGGAATTACAGCGCTGGGTCTGCTTGGCTGTAGTAGTCAACGGTCGCATGGTGGACGTCTACATTGATGGTAAGATGGCACGCAGTTGCGTCTGCCCTGGCGTGCCTATCATCGATCCTGGTAACAACTTTTTGACGATGGGTCTCCTCGGTGGCTTCGGCGGATCTGTAAGCACGACCCGTTTCTTCGGATACGCATTGACCCCGGCGCGTGTATATGAAATCTATCAGGCTGGCCCGGCCACACCGCCAGGCTTTGACCGTAGTTATGGATTTCTCGGAACACTGTTGAATACATTCGGCTTGACGTTCAATACCACACCGGCGTTGAGCATCGCTCCGACTCTTAATAAGTAAATAGAAATCCCGGTCTTTTTTAACAATCTAGTATTTATCATTACCTGGTAAATAAATATTAGAATGAAATGATAGAGAAGTGATGAACAAGGCTTCAGGATTTAATTCGTCCAGTTTATCAGCCCTGCGCGATTCGTTCGAGCCGATGTTGAAATCGATGCGCGGCGGTGCGAATTCTATGATGCCCGGCGGTATACCAGGTGCGCCCCCTGCGAACGTGCCTATGGGTCGCCAACTTATCGAGACGTTCGTTATCACGCTAGTGTTTTCCGTGTCTATGCAAATCCTGGAATCGAGTTTTTCCCAGTTGAAGCGCTACCAGTCGATGGCCGTCGATATGTACCCGTTAACATACGATAGCCCGCAGACATTTATCCAGAGCCCTGACTCCGGTTTCCCTATCTTGGAGGCGTCAAAGGACGAGCGCGCCGGTACGGAGTTCTCATATTCCTGCTTCTTGTCAGTCCAGCCCGAGACCTTTACGGGTGAGAAGGGTGCCCTCAAGCACGTCTTCCACAAGGGCTCCAACGCGGTTTTCCCGTTGATGGCGCCGGCCGTCTTCTTCAAGGCGGATTCCAACACGCTGCGCGTCTACATGAACACGACGATGAACTGGAATAACTTTATTGATATTCCGAATATCCCCCTGAAGAAGTGGTTCCACCTTGTTATCATGGTCAAGGGTCGTTCCCTCGACGTATATATCAACGGGAACCTGGCGAACCGCTTGACGTTCAGCGATATCCCCAAGTTGAACTATGGTTCGTTCTACCTGTTCTTGCCCAAGAACGTCAACACGGATAACCTCCAGGCGAGCCTCTGTACGACAAACTCGATGGCCGCTAACGTCAATGTCAGCGCCACTATGACAACGGAAACCGAGAAAGACTTGGGTGGCGCGCCCATAACAATTACGGGTCGTATGAATGGATTTGCCTCCAGAATCAAGTACTTTGCGTTTGCTCTCTCCTATGCGCAGATTGACAAGTTGCTGAAGGAGGGCCCGAACCCCACGATGTTCCGCCCGTCAGGCCCATCCATCTCAATCATGCCACACATCGCGGTTGGCTGGGACTTGAACTTCAACTCCGGCCCCGTCTATGTACCGAACTCGAACCAGTTCGACAAGAACATGCCTGGCTACCAGACGGACAGTTGGTGGACCAGTGACGACCACAGCGGAACAGGCCCGGAGTAAGCGATCTAGACTAAAAATAGTTAGTAATCTTGTTGACCCATTCTCTTTTTAAGAGAAATGGTCAAATCAGGCACATCGCGTGCGACAAATCTCATAATACGTTTTATCGAGTTCAATACCTATAAAGCGCCGACCGGTATTTTTGCAGGCAACTCCAGTCGACCCTGCGCCCATACACGAGTCAAGGACGAGTTCACCCTCGTTCGTATAGGTCTTGATTAGCCATTCCAGTAAGTCAACCGGTTTTTGCGTAGGATGTTCCGGTCGCTCGATACGCTTAAATCGTAGGACGGTCGTAGGCAACCTTGTTCCTTCAGTATTGATAACATGATTTTCCTTGTGTCCGTTATAATTCGTTTGACTATCAACGGCCTTTTGTGTGTTCCAGCGCTCATACGGGTCACCTTTTGTCTTTTGTGGATTATAGGTTGGTTGGGTCTTATAAAACACATGAATATCCTCATGGATTTTCATGGGCTTTCGCTTGGCGTTTAGAAAGTCGCTAAACTTATTCTTTTCCCAGATGAGCGAGTATCGGTACATTTCTAAATTGCTAACAATAAGCCGAGCGCCAAAGGGATTGTTTGCAAAGAGAACAATGGCGCCGTTCGGCTTGATAATACGATTGTATTCGAGCCACATCTTATCGAATGGAATAACAACATCCCAACTATTTTTAGTCATTCCGTAGGGTAAATCTACCAGAATCATATCGACTGACTCATCGGCAATTATTTTCATTACAACAAGACAGTCGCCGTTGCGTAGAACCAGAGGTACAGGCACAGGCGCGTTTATAATGATATTTGTCTCTTTCTCTGTAGGAACAGGGGAAGAAGGAGGTGTAGGAGCAGGTTCAAGCAACTCAAGAAGCGCTGCTTTATTTTTATTGGAGTAGCCTGAAAGGCCACGCTCTTTACAAAGAGTCTTGAGTTCGGCAAGAGACATAGTATTCATTTGTATTTATATTTTATGTGCCGCTATACTTCATCTTTTATAAAAACATATTATTTCTTTTCGCACGCATTCTTTGAACTAAATGTGCGGTCCGCTTCGCACGCCTTGACGCCCTGGACCTGAACACACCAGCGACCAGTCATGTCTTCGCCAACCAAACACCACGTCTGTGACGCTGTGGCCGCATCCTTGGCTTCAATCGTAGGTGTCACAGGCATCTTATTTGGATAGTCGAGTGCAGCCGGCCCCGAGCGTGTCTCGTCCTCCATAGTGGTACCGGTAGGACTCAAATAGGAATTTAGATAAGGTATAGACGGGACATATTTAGCCCATACAGAACCAAAGTCGAATTGAAAGAGGTCTTTGGAATACGAGACAACAGAGGCAATAATTGTAAAAATAACTACAATTCCTATAATCTGATAGACAGAAAGTATCGATTCTTCTGCTACTGGTCTGCCATTTAAAGCATTTAGGCCTGCCGGAGCATTCATTCTAATTTAGTGGAAAGAACATAAAACAAAGTTCAACGAGGCAGATAGGAGAATGCCCGGTGGACTACTACCCCTCGTGGCGTATGGAAACATGAACCAGACCATAAATGGTAATCCACAGATGACGTATTTTTACAAGGCGTTTGTACGTCATACACACTTCAGTCAAGAGAACATTACTGTTCCTTTGGATGGACCTAACGAACTCCAATTGGATGCACCCATCTTGTTAAAAACAAAGGTTCCTCGCCACGGAGATTTAATGTCCGATATGTATTTAACACTCGAATTACCGGCAATTTATAACAAACTCTGGAATGGTCGCATAAGCCACGAGTTTTCGTGGGTTCGTCAAATTGGACTTCGTATGATTAGCCGGGTCGGTCTCTATATCGGCGGAACCAAGGTTCAGGAGTATTCAAGTGATTGGTTAGCGGCAAAATATCAAACAGACCTACCCATCGACACCTTTGAAAAATGGTCGAATTTGATTGGCGATGTCCCCGAAATGTATGCGCCAGCATCGGGTGCCTATGCCGACCCTTCAGGAGGCTATCCGAATGTAGTCCCCTTTCCGAATATTACGACCCAGACGAATGCGCCCAGTATTCCGGCTCGTGAAATCAACGTCCCGCTAGGATTTTTCTTTACTGATTCCCCGGGACTGGCCTTACCGATGGTCGGCCTTCAGTACCACGATATTGAAGTACAGATTACCTTAAGACCTATGCGTGAAATTTACACAATTTTAGATATCAGTGGAGTCCGTGTGCGCAACGGCTATAGTTTAAATTCGGTACAAGGAACCTCTATCTATGCAAATTCGTATCCGCCCGCGTACGGACCGTTACCCGAATCCCTCAATAATAACTACCAGTCCTATTATGATGTATCGGGAACTCCCAGAAATTTTTACACGGATATCGGCTTTGGTATTCCTACTTCAGACGGATTTCCCATGAATCCGCGTTTACAGTGTACCTATATCTATTTGACAGACAATGAGCGAAAACTGTTTGCCTCTAAAAAGTTAGAATACCTTGTTCGTCAGGTACAGGAATTTCAATTTGCAAATGTCAATACACGGCAACAATTACAACTCGACGCCCATGCCCTTGTTTCCCGCATTATATGGTTTGGTCGCCGGTCCGATTGGTGGTATCGTAATGATTATACGAATTTAACAAATTGGAAATATACCGACCCCCATAAGCGCCCTTTTGTACGCGCCCCCGCGGGCTTCAATTCCCAGACAAGTGGAGGTCTAATTCTGGGAACACAACGTAATATTCTGCGTGGCGCTCGAATTTTATGTGGCGGAAATGAAATTTTTGAAGAGAAAAACGCACGATATTTTTCGGACATCGTTCCGTTCAGATCATGTACTGGCGGTGGCTATCCTTTTCTGCTCGGTGGAATCCTACAGCCCTTATCGTTCCACCCACTCTATGTTTACTCTTTTGCGCTCAACAGTTCTTCTGGAACGCAACCGAGCGGAACAATTAATACCAGCCGTATCGTAAAAATAGATTTGGAAGTGGACGTGGTGCCATTACCAGCAGATGTCAACTATACCTATGATATTTCAGTCTATGTTGAATCACTGAACTTCCTCGAGATACAGAGTGGTATGGGAGGAATGCGCTTTGCGATTTAATCCCGGCCTAACAACGTTTAATGTCTATCTTAAAATTGACATTAAGCGGTAGGGGGATGTCCTTTCTAGGAACAAGACTATTTGCATCGCTAAACAAAGCCACTGAAGATCCGGTTGCTGAAAAGAAATTACGAGAGCAACAGCGTGAGGCAAAAGACCAAATTCGTGAATACAAGACTAAATTGGCAGATGAGCGGACTCTGGTAAAAATCGCTTTAACGAAGAAGCAAATTTTTAAGGTGGACGCCGACTTGTTATTAGCCATGCTCGACGAACTAACAAAATATTTAGATGACCCAAATACGCTTTCATTGGTAAAAGATGATATTAAAGACAAGTGGGAGGACACGTTTAATGCACACAAGTACTATGCTTTGGCACGGATAGCCTTTCAACAAGGTGTATATCCTGGAGGAAAACAGGGAGACTTTCCTGTACGATATATAACCCACGGAGGATTAGCATTTTTTAAACAGTTTAGACATGATGTTGTAAAAATAAAGCCAGCAGTCAAAGCGGAACTCGATGACGGAATAAAAGCGTGCGAAGCCTTTTTAAAAGATAATATCTATTCAACGCAAGATGTGTATACAACCTACTGGCAATCTGTACAAGAAGAGTTAAATACAGTGTTAAAGGATCCAGAAAATAAGGAGGTCTGGGATAAAAATCAGGGCCTTGTCTTCGCTAAAATACAAAAAAATAATGGACTCCTCGATTTTGAGGAGACACCAGGAGCCCCCACAGCAAATGCCACAGCGCGAGCCGAAGGAGCACAGTTAGAAAAGTTCAAATCGGATGCTGAAAAAGACGACTTCAATGTGACTCGTCTTTTGAAAAATGCATTTAATAATGGTATTTCCTATGTTGTACTCGCAGTCGTGATCTTTGTTCTCCTCCTGGGGTCAAGTATGGCCGTAAATTTAAACATGTATAAGCCGATGCCCTTTAAAATCCTGTACGCAATTTGGGGCTTCCTCTTCGGCCTTATCGTAGTCCCATATGTTTTACTCTATCGCTGGTACTGGCTCGGTAAGCAACCGCGGTACTATGGGTTCTTACCATTTATACCAAGATTCTTTGTAAATCCCTTGGCGCAATTCGTATTTGGTTGGTTAACCTATAAACCGGACGACCGCATGGGCGAAACACAAGAATGGATTAAAAAAGATGAGTCTTAAACGTCCTTTATATGAACGCTAAGTACAGAAGTATCTTCTGTCTTTGCGGGCTCTGCAAAGACAGAGACAACAATCGGTTCAGGCTTTACCTCCACGATAGCAGGTTCCCACAACCTCGGCGCAGAAGGTGGTAGCCCCAATACTATGTTCGTCGGAAGTTCTACAGGTAGATTATACGTGTTCATTCCATAAAATTCACAAAGTTTCGCATCTTTGATAAAGTCGTGAATCTTTAATGTTGTCAATTTAAACATAGGGTTTGTCTGTTTTCGCAGAGTCCGTTTATCAAAGGTATTGTCGCTATGACTAATAACGAGCATCACTTTGAACGGGTCCAGTTGTAGCATTGGCTCCTTGTATGCGTTCAAAAAGGAGGTTTCTTCTGCGTGCGTTACGTACTCGTCGTATTTATGATTTTTAAAGTATGAACTGCGATAGCCCATAGTACCGTTCGTCGCATGATTCTGATTATACGGGCCAATACGGTAAATCTCTGTATTGTCGCTGTAGTACATGTAAAGTTCGGTAGAACCGCAAATCATATACTTCGGATTGGCAAGAAGTTTAGTTACAACGTGTTCAACGCGTTCCGGTGGATAATAATCGTCATCGTCCATACAGACACAAATATCACCTTTTGCCATTTCATTTAACTTATTACGCTTCGCGCCGATGTTTAACTTGATATCCTCGGAATAGTATCGTACATTTTTAAGACCCGATTTTTCAAACAGGTCGCCAACCTTATCGGTGCCATCGTCAAATATAATCCATTCCAGGCGATTCTGTGGATAATTCTGCTTTTTGAAACAATCAATTAAGTAAGGTATGAAGCGTCTTCTATTGTATGTAGGAGTCAAAACCGACACAAGGGGTTTAGACATATTTAGTTTAACTTAACAAA
>Ga0136641_1000218_pt1 | contig 24358 bp, 20 predicted proteins | sample EliLak1302023Y_FD_115312 | JGI IMG/M metagenome (GOLD analysis project Ga0136641, IMG submission 115312) | Freshwater microbial communities from Elizabeth Lake, Yosemite National Park, California, USA - 13020-23Y | ecosystem: Environmental > Aquatic > Freshwater > Lake ...
ACGACAGCCTTGTGACCAAAACTAATATTTAGATTATCGACCACCAGAAGGCTCATGGTTCGCTCCTCCTTAACGTGGGATCAAAAGCTTCACGAACTCCGTCTCCAAATAAGTTAAAGCCCAGTACGACGATCACAATCACGATTCCAGGCCAGATTGCGAGCAACGGATTTACAAATAGATATTGCTGCGAACTCGCCAGCATTCGACCCCAGGATGGCGCAGGTGGCGGAGTACCTAAACCAAGGTAGGAAAGAGATGATTCTGCGAGCACAGAGATGGATACGGCAGCGGATGCTTGAATCAAAAGAGATGCGCGCAGATTGGGAAGGAGATGTTTTCGGACGATCCACCACGTGCCAGAACCAGAGGCATGTGCCGCCAGAACGAAATCCGAGGCAAGAATCCCGGCAGCGGTACGGCGCGTGACTTGAGCAACCGCAGCGGACGTTGCAATTCCGATTGCGGAAACTGCAGTCACAGTTGATGCGCCATAAACAGCCGCCAAAATGATCGCAAGCAGCGCTGCCGGAAAAGCTAGCGCGATGTTGACGGCGTAAATCATGGGGGATTGATAGGTGCGTTTTGCAACTGCGATAGTCAGTCCAATGCTCACGCCCAGGGACATGGCAATTGTCACGGATAGGGCGGCGACCAACAATGTTACGCGGGATCCCACAATAATTTGACTCAATATATCGCGACCAAAATTATCTGCCCCCAAGACATGGGTTGCTGATAAGCCTGCAAATGAGGCCTTGGGATCGACTTCTAATGGATCAAATGGGGTCCAAATATAGGAAAGAATCAGTAAAAAAAAGGTAAAAGAGATCATGGAGAGTCCGGCAATAAGCGAAATGTTGCCCTTGAGCATCTTTCTCATCGAGTCTGCCTAACGCGTGGGTCAAGCAAGCCAAGAGCAATATCCACCATGAAGCCGACCAAAAAGACGATGGATGTAGTGACGGCAATAATGCCCTGAACCTTCAGTAGATCGCGATTATTTACATCCTGTAAAAGCATTTGACCGATCCCAGGAAGTGCAAAAACATTTTCGACGATAATTGCTTCGACAACTAAGGTGGCAATTTGCATACCCAGAACGGAAATTACTGGAATCAATGCGTTGCGAACTCCGTGGATCCGAAGTGCTTGAAAACGGGTCAGGCCCGTTGCCCGAGCCGTCCGGAAATAATCTTGTTGCAAGGTATCAATTGTGGCGGAGCGTGCAAATCTCATTAACACCGCTCCTTGACCTAACGCCAGTGTGAATACTGGCAGGATCATCGATTTGAGAGCGGGTCCGGGATTACTCCATCCGGATTCTGGAAAACCACCAGCTGGAAGCAAGGGCCAGAGAATGGCGAAGGTAGCTGCAATGAGGATTCCAGACCAAAAAATGGGCACCGCGATTCCAAGTTGGCTGAATCCAGAGGTCGCAACTCCATCAAAATTTCTGTAACGAAGTGCTGCGTACATTCCCAACGGTATTGAGATGAGAACCGCAAGAATAGAGGCCATAATGATCAGTGGAATCGTCACTGTGGCCTTCTGCATAATTTCAGAAGTTACATCAGCGCCACTCAGAATCGAAATACCGAGATCGCCGTGGATAGCGTGAATGAGCCAATCGAGGTACTGGCTGAATAATGATCGATCAAGCCCCATTTGGTGTCGCAAGAGAGCAAGGGATTCGGGCGTCGCCTGTATTCCAAGCTTTGCTTGCGCTAGATCACCCGGCAGTAGCCGCAACAGGGTGAAGACTATCGCCGAGGAGGCGATGAGCGAGGAGAAAAAAAGGAAGAGACGGCGGGCGCAAAAAATCAAAACGTTCACGCCCACCATCTCTCTATCTAGAATACGTATCGAACCCTTGGTTCAATTATGTTGTGTAATTATTACTTTGTCTTCGCAATCGAAGCCACGTAGTAAGACATACCTAGTGAGTTGGTAGGTATACCCGAAATCTTCTTCGTTACAACCTGTGTAGCCGGCAGCAGGAACAACCAGTCACTGGCGGAATCTACGGCTAATTGGCGCCCAACCTTCTTAAGCAAGGCAGTGCGTTCGGCATCTGTTGCTGCTTCATCGGCTGCCTTCAACCACCCTTGAACATCCGTGTTGTTGTAGTGGAAGTAGTAGCCAGGATTTCCGTAGAGCGCAATATCATGAGGCTCAACGTGCGCCACGATAGTCATATCGTAGTTGCCCTTAGTGAAGATGCGATCAATCCATTCGCCCCAACCAACATTGTTGATTGTGACATCAATGCCGACCTTTTTAAGGGATGCTTGGATGAATTCGGAAGAGGCAGTTGCATAACCAATTGGCGGAATATCTAGTGTGACCTTGAAACCATTTGGGTATCCAGCATCTGCTAGGAGTGCCTTAGATGCTGCGACATTGTACGGAGCAAGACCAGTTAGGTCTTCATACCAAGGATCAGTTGGCGGTACGAAGCTACCCAAAGTTGAGCCAAAGCCTGACCAAGCCGTCTGAATCAAAGCCTTGTGATCAATCGCCTGGCGGACGGCTAGACGAACCTTTGGGTTCTTAAAGTAGGTGTTGTCATTGTTCATGCTCATTGTGACTTCACCGTTCGTGGAGCCCTCAACAACCTTGAACTTATCATTGGCAACGAAGAACTTGAGAATCTCTGGAGCTTGTACAGTGGTGAGAACATCAACTTGTCCAGAAAGAAATGCATTGTTCAATGCGTTTGGATTGGAGATGTAGCGGAAAACAACAGTCTTCGCTAGACCCTTCGTTCCACGGTATGCATCGTTACGGACGAGGGTAATGCTGGTTCCTCGGTTCCAGTTGGAGAACTTGTATGGTCCCGTTCCGTTTGCTGTTGAATCGAGATTGGCTGATTTGGCCTTGAGAACAACACCAACTTGGCCGGTCAGATTGAAGAGGAAACTGTTATCACGATTCTTCATCTTAATGATGATTGTCTTGCCACCTGTCGCGAAGACAGAGCTGACATTGGCAAACTGAGTTTTGAAAGGGTTTGTTGAATCTTTAGCAGTAACGCGATTATACGACCACAAAACATCTGCTGAAGTGAATACTGATCCATCATGGAACTTAGCATTGGCAAGGGTAAAGGTGTAGGTCTTACCATCTGGAGAGATCTTCCAAGAGGAAGCTAAGTTTGGAACGATCACTCCTTTATCGTTTATGCGGACCAGGCTCTCATAAACGTTGTCCAGAAGAACTTGCGGGATGGGAGCACCAGCTGTACCAGTGAGATCCAAACTAGTTGGTTCCAGATCCAAACCAAGAGTGATCGTGGCGTTCGTATCTACCGCAGCTGATGCGCCGTAAGTTTGTGGAACAGCAAAGCCAATCAAACCTACTACGAGAGCAGCAGGAATTATGAGACGGCGGAAAGTGTTTTTCATGTGTGCTCACTCCTAAGGGGTTGTCCGAACGGATTTTCTTAAGGAGTTATCGAACAGGGTTAATAGCAAAAAGGCAAGAGATTTCTATGCATTTTGGCCATCAACTTAAGTTCCGCCGAGGCACGAACACATCTACAATTTTATGAACGACCCACAATTGGTGGCACAAATAGGCGCTCCTCCTCTGTGCGGGCGCGTAGGAAATCGAAGTCGCAACCCTCTTCTGGCTGAAGAACATGAGCTTGGTAGAGTGCGGGCCACCCTCGTAGATGGCTATTTCGGGTTGATGTCGCGACACTTTTACGTTGTTCCAATTCGGCCTCTGAAATCTGCACATTCAAGTTACCTTGCGCTACATCCAGTTCTATGAGATCCCCATCGCGCACCAAACCGATCATTCCGCCGATTGCACCCTCTGGTGAAACATGGAGGATGCAGGTGCCGAATGACGTGCCGCTCATTCTCGCATCAGTGACTCGGACCATATCCACGACACCTTGCGCCGCAAGTTTCTTCGGGATCGGAATCATTCCCCATTCGGGCATTCCAGGAACACCAACCGCGCCACAGCCAGTCAGAACTAGGACGCTTTCTTTTGTCACAGCTAATTCGGGATCGTCAATTCTTTCACGCATGTCAGAGTAGCTATTAAATACAACTGCAGGACCAGTATGTTTCAATAAATCTTGCGAGGCCGCCGAAATCTTGATGACGGCGCCATTCACGGCAAGATTTCCAGAGACAACTTCAAACGCCCCTGTCTCTTGAAGTGGATCATCTAATGAACGTATCGCAACATGTGAATTTTTCTTGGGGGTGATGCATTCGCCCAATGTCTTCCCAGTCAGAGTTACGGCATCCAATTCGAGAAGGTGCTGCAGTTCGTAAGCCAGGGCGGGCAACCCTCCAGCTTCATGAAAATCTTGTATTAGTCCTTTGCCAGATGGCTCGACATCTGCGAGTAATGGAATGTTCTTGCCCAACTTAGCAATGTCGCCCAGTGATAATTCACCGCCAACACGTCCAGAGATTGCAATTAGATGGATGAGTGCATTTGTTGATCCTCCACAAGCGTGTAGCACTCGGACGGCATTGCGAAATGCCTGTGGTGTCATGATGTCGGTGGGCAGAATCTGTTTATTGACCAGTCTCACAATTTCAACACCGGAATCGAATGCTGCGACTTTTCGAGCCGAGTCTCCCGCAGGGATTGTGGAGGTGCCAGACAGCATCATTCCCAGTGCCTCCACCATAAGTGCCACTGAGGACGCAGTCCCCATGGTGTTGCAAGAACCTAGTCCGCAATTTAGGCAACGTTCAAATTTGCGCCATTCAGCCTCAGAGATTATCCCCGCTCGAAAATCCGCCCACATTCGCCAAAGATCTGTTCCGGTTCCAATTCGTCTTCCCTGATATATCGCCGCTGGTCTAGCTCCCGCAGTGAACATAATTGTTGGGAGATTTGAACTTGCCGCTCCCATCAGCGCGCCGGGTACGCTCTTATCGCAATTCGCGAGCAAAACTACGCCATCCAGAGGATACGACCGAAGGTATTCCTCTACCTCCATTGAAAGTAAATTGCGATATAGCATTGCGCTCGGCTTCATAAGATCTTCGCCAAGTGACATCACTGGAAATACCATCGGAATTCCACCGGCCGCCAGGATGCCTGCTTTGATGTCTGTAATATGATCGCGCAGAGGGTAGTTGCATGGATTGAGCTCGCTCGAAGAATCGGCAATTCCTATGATTGGCCGGTCATTGTCGGGTTCGAGATTAAAGCCCATGGAGGCCATCACAACACGATGAGATAGCGCAACTTCGTCGTTGCCAGCAAACCATTCGCTACTTCGCAAATTCGGTTTAGTTGGCCTGGCTGAATTCATATTGATAGCTCATCTGCCCGCATAAATTTATCCGTTCAGTTTTGCCGAACAGCTTTCGGTTACGAAAGTATTAGGGAAGTTAGAGGGGAAGTCAACAATTTTGCACCAATGTGGAATTGGGCTCCTCAAAAATTCGCGTTGATATTCAATAATGGAGTTGTGCTCGATTGCTCTTCCAGTAGCTTTCGCCAAGCAGTAAAGTCAGGGTGTTGCAGCTCTAGCTATTTTATAAGAGGGGTCAAGAGTGAAAATCACTCACATCACAACAACAATTGTTAATGCCAAAATGCGGAATTGGGTAATAGTTCGTGTATTCACCGATGTACCAGGGTTGATAGGAATAGGTGAAGCGACAGTCGAATTTCAAACTCATGGCGTAGTAGGCGCGGTTGCAGACTTGGCTCCTCTCATACTCGGAAAAGATCCCCGCGACATTGAACGAAATTGGCAGATTCTTTACCGCCATCCATTTTTTAAAGGTGGGGTTGTAACGATGTCCGCATTGAGTGGAATAGATCAAGCGCTGTGGGACATAACGGCGAAAGATCAAAATGTTCCACTATTTCGACTTCTTGGTGGCTTAGCCAGAGATCGAGTCAGAATGTACGACCACCTTGGAGGTGGTGATGCCGATGCGGTCTACAACGCAGATACAGCTGATTCATTTCGGGAGAAGATGCAGAAAAGCATTGATGATGGTTTCACAGCTGTAAAAATCTTGGCAGTTCCAAAATCCTCGCCATTGGGTGATACGACCATGCTGCGTCACGCAGAAACCTTAATGGAATCTGCCCGCGATACAGCCGGACCGGATATCGACATTATGATCGATTTCCATGGCCGAACTAGTGCCGCAACCGCAATTGAGTATGCGCGAGTCTTTGAAAAATTTGATCCGTTCTTTTTGGAAGAAGTAGTGCAACCCGATCATTTCGAAGCAATGAAACGGGCCCGATTAGGCATCAATGTCCCTCTTGCTAGTGGTGAAAGACTTTTAACCAGATTCGATTTCTTGCCTCTTCTGCAAAATGGACTAATTGATGTCGCGCAACCCGATGTCTGTCATGCTGGAGGAATTTCCGAGCTGCGACGCATTGCATCTCTCTGTGACACATTTGGAGTCACAATGGCTCCGCATAATCCTTTGGGACCGATTGCGACGATGGTCAATGTTCATTTGGGGTTGTCTATGTCTAACTTCCTGATTCAAGAAGTTATGAGATCGGATGTTTCCTGGCGTGGCGATGTCTTTATTGGAGTACCTGAAATCAAGAGTGGATTTATCTATCCACCCTCCGCTCCAGGCATAGGAGTTGATATTGATGAGGTCGAGGCGTTGAAGCACCCGTTCGAGAGTGTCAACCCTGTTCAATGGTTCAATGAGGATGGATCAACAGCAGACTGGTAACTAGCCAAAGCTGGAGCTTTGATCTGCTTTTTAGCCAAAAGAAAGGGAGTGTGAAAGCGTTGATTCTCTCTTCTCTCTACCATCGAAATTATAGGATTTTCTTCATTGGATCTGCCATCTCGAACATTGGAACTTGGGCACACCGTATCGCGCAAGATTGGTTGGTTCTCGAACTCACGAATAGCAGTCAAGCCTTGGGAATTGTTGTGAGCGCACAGTTCTTACCTGGTTTCTTTTTTAGCTTGACCGGTGGATCGTTTGCTGATCGCTTCGATCGAAGAAAAGCCTTGATGACATGCAATTTTTTTGGAGGTCTGGTTTCATTTCTGCTTGGACTGCTTGTTCTTGCTGGGCGGGCAAACTTGACCGTAGTAATAATTGCGGCTTTTCTTTTGGGGACCGCGAATGCGATTGATGGTCCAATTCGACAAAGTTATTATGTCGTTTTAGTTGGGGAGAAAAATCTTCCAAATGCCTTGAGCTTGAACTCTGCAAATCTCAACATTGGACGCTTGATTGGGCCCTTTCTCTCTGGGGTACTTATTGAACAGTTTGGAACAGGCCCCTCTTTTATTATTAATTCCGCCACCTTTATCATCGTTCTCTTTTCTTTGATACTGGTAAAACCAGAATCGTATACAACGGGAACGCCCTTGGTGGAGATTGAATCTGGCGCACGTCTGCGCGCGGGCGTCAAACATGTATTTTCAAAACTTGAACTTTTCATCTCAATTTTAACCGTCTCTTTTTTAGCCATGTGGGGACAGGATATGCACATCACCTCTGCCTTGATGGCAAGAGATACTTTTGCGCGTGGGGCTGCCTCTTTTGGCGCATTAGGGTCGATCATCGCCCTTGGTGCGATTATGGGATCGTTGGTTTTTGCTAGGAATTCGACCCCTCCGGCAGTGAGAGATGTTGGAAGGGCTTCGTTGCGAATGGGAGCTATTTGGGCCCTCACCAGTATTGCACCTACCTACTTCTCATATGCGATTGCACTTTTCTTCTGCGGCTACTTTGCAATGGGGGTAAATATTTCTGCCAACGCAAGTTTGCGCACGTATGCATCACCTCGTTTTTATGGGCGTGCGTGGGGAATTTATATATTTGTATGGCAGTCCCTAATCGCACTCGGTGCTCCAATTTTGGGCCGGATAAATCAAGTTTTTTCGCCAAGAATTGCTATCGGTTTTGGTGCGACTATGGCAACACTGATGGCAACTTTCGTTCTAAGAAAGTTTCCAGTAGATAAAGAGAAAGAGTTGTGAATTGCTTGGTGGGATGGGGAGCAATCCTTATTGACATCCATCTGTGCAAGTGCTTGGGTTCAAGAGATCACCCGAGAGTTCAGGGAAGGCATTAGAAAAATGGCAGCCACTGATTCATCCAATGCATTTTTGACACCACGCTCAGTTGTGTGGCGCGAAGATATGAGCGCACTGCGTCTGGGAATTGCACAGGTGGATATCACGCCACCGATTGGAATTGAATCTGGCGTGTGGGGCGCAAGTAAACATTCCCGCTCAGAGTCCGTGCATCATGGGCTATACGTCTCGGTTATCGCTCGTGAAGATCAACTGGGCGGAAGGAGATTTATCGCCGGTATCGACCTTTGCGTTCTTGGTTGTCTCGAATGTGGCACCAACCTTCTCACTCGTATTACGCATGAACTTGGGATCGATGAGAATGATCTTCTCTTTTCTTCCAGTCATTCGCACTCGACACCGCTGCCATGTATCCATCGTTCCAAGAAAGAGGGCAGCGAATTAGTCCCTGGGTTCATCGATCAAATTGTGATGGGAACTGTGCAGGCCTGTGAGGAGGCCGCCAAGAATATTCAAGATGTGGATATCACCTGGAAATATGGAAGATGCGATTTGGCAGTTAACCGCGATCTTCCCTGTGGTTCCGAAGAAGTAGTAGCTTTCAATCCTGATATTCCTGCCGACGATACTTTGGCCGTTGGACGTATTGCTGATCGCGCTGGCAACATCATCGGCACTATTGCAAATTATGCGTGTCATCCAACAACTTTGGCTTGGAATAACCGAGCTATTTCCCCTGACTACGTAGGAGAAGCGCGGGGTATGGTTGAGGCAAGCACCGGCGCACCGATGCTCTTCTTGCAAGGTGCTTCCGGCGACCTTTCCCCCCGCAGCCAATACAGTGGCGAAGCGGCCCTGGCTGATCGCCACGGAGCTAACCTGGGCCACTCAATTCTTGCAACACTGAGCGCAATGCAATCACCCGGACATGAGCTTCGCTGGAACGGGATCGTCGATTCTGGTGCTCAACTGGGCGAGTGGTTGGAAGTTCCGACTCGCGGACCCTCCACCTTAAAGGAGACTCGTCTGGATGTTCAGGTGCGCGTAAAGGAAATGAGGAGTATCGAAGAACTACGTGAAGAGTGGGCCGGAATTGATCCAGCCGCACTTGAAGAGCGAATCCAACGAGCTGTGCGATTGCGCCTTGGATATGAGTCCGGCCAGCTTGTTACGCACCCAGTCTGGGTATGGCAGTGGGGTGAGGCAATCTTTGTAGCTCAACCTGGCGAGGCCTATTCCTACCTCCAGACAGAACTACGCAAGCGCAATCCGGGTCGCATGATCTTCGTGATGAATCTGACTAACTACCCTGGACTGTTTTACTTACCAACCAAATCCGCATATGTTGCACCGGCTTATCAAGCTTGGCAGACATTATTATCACCTGGTTGCATTGAAGAAGTTGTTGAACAAGTCGATAAGTACATGAAGAAAAATATTGAAGGGAAGAAGGTATCGTGAATAGCAAGGCAGGATTGCGACCCGAGAAAGTTTTATGGGAACCGCCAACCGCTCGAATGCGCGCTGGAATTTCTCAGAAGGAAATTAATCCTCCGATCGGAATCCGCACTGCCAGTTGGGGGGCGGCGAAGAAGCATGTATCAACCGGCGTTCATAGCGCCATCACGACTACAGCCCTGGTTGTCATTCCCGAAGATGGATCAGCAAATTATCTAGTGACCGTAGATTGGGGTTGGTGGCAAGGCCAAGCCGATGATCTGGCGGTACGCGGCGAAGTAATTAAAGCGCTGGGGATTGAAGAGAACCAGTTGATGCTGCACCTGACTCACACACACGCTGGTCCAACTACCGCTTCGGATGTCGCTCATGAAGAAGGTGGAGAATACGTCGCTTCGTATCATGCAAAGGCGATTTCGCAGATTGTGGCTGCATGCGAACACGCCCACGATAATTCAGTGGTTGCCAATATTACTTGGGCATATGGTAAGTGTGATTTGGCAGTTAATCGAGACCTTTCATGTGGCGTTGAGGATGTACTTGCATATAACCCCGATGTTCCGGCAGATGACACGTTAACCGTTGGTCGAATATGCGACGAAAGTGGCACGGTTTTAGGTGTAGTTGTGAACTATGCGTGCCACCCGACAACTCTTGCTTGGGCCAATAGCAAAGTCTCTCCAGATTTTGTGGGAGAGGCACGATCACTTGTGCAAGCTCGAACAAAAGCACCGATGCTCTTTCTTCAAGGCGCATCAGGTGACCTTTCGCCACGCGATGGATTTAGTGGGGATACTGATTTAGCTGACAAGAATGGCCGTATTTTGGGTTTTGCCACACTGGCAGTCCTAGAAAAGATGTTGCCCTCTGCGACAAGAATACGTTTCACAAATACCGTGGAATCTGGCGCGTTATTGGGGGAGTGGATACAAGAACCCTTCAACCCAAAGAGTCCCAGCGGAGCTATTCGGATAGATGTGAAAGTTCCGCTCCAGAGTTTGCCTTCTATTGAAGAGTTGCAGGAGCGCTGGAAAGACATTGATGCTGGAGCGAGAGAGACTCGAATCCGGCGTGCGATGAAATTGCGCGCGGGGTACGTTATCGACGGAGCCGCAACACATCCAGTGTGGATTTGGATGTGGGGCGATGCTGTAATTGTCGGACAACCTGGAGAGGCATACTCTCAATTCCAGACAGAGTTGCGGCGTCGTCATTCAGATCACGTCATTTTGGTACTGAACTGCACTAATGGTCCTGGTTACATGTATATCCCAACGCCAGAAGCATACGAGCGAGTCAGATATCAAGCGTGGCAAACCTTGCTGGCGACTGGTTCGCTTGAACTCATTATTGACGCGACAGATAAGGCTATTAAGTCATTTCTCACTCAGATCCAGATTGAGATTCGCACGCGAGGCCATGAGTAACTCTTCGGATCGTGTCTCGGGAGTTGCACGGGCTCTTAACCTTATTGAGGTGATCACGCTTGGTCCGGTGGGGGGTTACTCGCTGACTGAGTTATCGAAGTCAATCGGACTCTCTAAAAGTTCGACACTCGTGCTACTCCGAACGCTGATTGACGCAGATTATGTTCGTGCGAAATCTCCAGGTCCACGCTACGTTCCCGGGATGGCCCTAGTAAGACTAGGGGATCACTCCCGAGCAATTCAACCGATCGATAAAATAGCCCAGGCTTTTATTCACCAACTTGCGCAAGAGACTGGAATGACAATTCGCGTTGCGATTAATGATGCTGGTCGCCCTGTTTTCGTATCGCGCGTTGACGCACCTGGAGCGATTAGGTTTCATACAATGCTAGGTCAACGCGAAACTCCCCATGTGTCTTCCGCCGGTAAGGCAATTCTTGCCCAGTTGAGCGATGAGGAAATTGTTTCAATTATCGAAGAGACGGGATTGAGCCCACGTACTCAGAATTCTCATTCAACGATGATTTCTCTTATGAGGGATATCAATCAAATTCGGGAACGCAAATATGCGATTGACAATGAAGAGGATGTCGAAGGAGTTTTTTGTGTAGGGGCCGCTTTTTTCGATCACACCGGTGCTTGCGCTGGGGCAATCAGTGCTACTGGAATCAAGACCTCTGCCCGAGAAAAGAGGACCGCGTTTTATGGTGGGTTAGTACTAAAGAGCGCAGAGGCGCTTACTCGAGAACTTCGAGGAAACCCACTTTTTCGCGGGTAAGCCCCTGTAGATCTCGATCCAAGCTAATACTTGCCGGAAATTTTCCAACCCGTGTTCGGCTCTGCCTAATCAAATCATTGACAAGCATTTTCTTTAGGTTTTGACTAATGACACGACCCGGAGCCTCGTCTCATTTTGAGCCGAAGCTCATCTCTTACTCATAATCTGGAGGGAAACACATGCTTCGATCACAAACTAATGTGAGGAGAAAACTGCTTGCCGCAACAATCGCAGCCGGCTTGGTTCTATCAATCACATCAATAGCTGGACCCGCCTCTGCGGCAGTGAAAACAACTCTTGTCGTGGGATCCACACAAGGATTACCACAGCTCAACCCAATTGTTCGTACGTTCGCGTACGAAGAAACGCTTTTCCCGCTTCTTTGGTCAGGTCTTTCACAATGGAAGCCAGACGGCACCGTTGGTCCAGACCTTGCAACTTCTTGGAAATCGAATTCAACAGGTACTAAGTGGACATTTACCCTTCGCCACGGCGTCAAGTTCTCTGATGGATCTGCACTAGATGCGAAGGCAGTGAAGGCGGTATTTGATTACGCTAAATTGCCAACAACAGTGACCCAAGAAGCAAACAAGATCAAGATTATCTCTAAGGTGACAGCATCGGGTGATGACGTCATCTTCGATCTTAGTTCGCCAAGTGCTCTTTTCCCAGAAGCAATTGCGTGGATCAAGATGATCAAGGTTAGCCAGGTTGCTAAATTCAATGTAAGGCCAGCTACCTCAGGCCCGTATCAAGTCAACTCATTTAGTCCAAATATTTCACTCGTGATGACTCGCAATCCGAAGTACTACGGTGCAGCGGCGAGCATCCCATCAATCAAGATCGTAAAGGCGTCTGATCCAACGGCTGCTGTTACATCACTTCGCTCTGGCGATCTAGATGTGCTCTATCAGCTTCCACTTGCAGATGCTGTACCGCTTCAGGCTGATGACAAGCTCCAGTTGCTGCGCGCAAAAGTGTCAAGCGTTTCGGTAACATGGGAATATGACTTGAAGTCAGCTCCATTTAACGATGTTCGCGTTCGTCAGGCGATTGCATATGCAACTGACCGTGCCGCGATCTTGAAATCTGCTTACTATGGCTTCGGTCAAGTTTCTGCGTTCAACACAATTGTCCCAGACAAGAGTGCATGGAACTGTGGAACTGCAGGTGGTCTAACTTCGTACACCTACGATCTACAAAAAGCTAAGGCACTATTCGCTGCAGCTGGAGTTACCTCGTTCACTTGGTGGGGAGTCTCAGGAGCGCTTCCAGAGTTCGACGCAATGGGTCAAGTTCTTCAGGCATCCCTTAAGACAATTGGTATCGACATGAAGATCGAGAACAATGAAGTTGGAACTTGGGCAGGAAAGTTCTACCCAGCAGGCAAGACATACCCTGGCTTGTTGCTTCCTAACTATCAGTCAGTTCCTGGTGAACCAGCATTCTCCATGAACTTCCTTCTAACAGGACGTGCGGAATCTAACTGGGAGAACAAGACATACGATGATCTGTACACCAAGGCGATCGGAACACTTGATCCGACTGCTCGCAAGGCTGCATGGTGCGATGCTATGAAGCTTGAAAATTCACAACTTCCACTTATCACCCCATTCGTCTTCGATATTCTTCACGCCGCACGCGTGAACGTTAAGGGTGCTTGGGTTGAGGCTGGTGGACAGATCCATCTAGAGAACACCTCCTTCGCAAAGTAACAGCTCCGGTTTCGGAAGAGCGAGGGCAATCGAAAGAGAGGTTTGAGAGAGTCATATGGGAAGATTTTTGTTTCGTCGTGCGACATCAAGTCTTAGCGTTTTGGCGCTGAGTGTGGTCTTGGTGTTCATGTCGATTCGAATTCTTCCTGGTGATCCAGTGCTTGCAAAGCTTGGTGCAGCCACAGAAGTGACTCCAGCAGCCCTTAAAGCGTTGCGCGAGGAAGCGGGCTTAAACCGCCCGCTCCTCGTGCAACTTTTCTCGTGGATTACGCACGCTCTTCATGGTGACTTAGGCGTTTCATATTTTTCTCAGTTCAAAGTAACTCAACTTGTTACTGAAAGAATTCCGGTCACATTGGAATTAACGTTTTTCATTATTTTGATCGCCGTAATATTTTCGCTGATCCTTGCGCCACTTTCAGCATTGAGGCCTGGATCTATCGTTGATCGCGTAATCGGATATTTCACTTCATTTGGGCTGTCCGTTCCGGGCTTTGTCATAGGAATCATCTTCATTTTGATATTTTCACTAAAGCTTCAGTGGCTACCGTCGCGTGGGTTTACGCCGATTTCGGAAAGCGTCTTCGAAAATTTAAAGTTGATGATTTTGCCTTCAATCACGGGAGGCCTGACGGCTACGCCCTACTTGGTACGATACCTAAGAGCCTCGATGCTTGAAATCAAGCAATCACCCTTTGTTCGGACCGCAGAAGGTAAGGGCCTTTCAAATATCCGGATTCTTTTCCGTCATATCTTGCCAAATTCACTTGTTCCGACACTCACGATGCTTGGCCTTATCGTTGGCTACACCCTAAGCGGGGTAGTCGTCATTGAGTACATGTTTGGGCTCCCAGGAATAGGTTCGCTCGCAATTGAGAGTTCATTTAAGCGTGATTACTCTGTTATTCAAGGGGTTGCGTTGACCATTATTTCGTTCTTCATATTCACAACTTTTGTCTTTGATGTCCTCTGCGGAATTGTGGATCCACGCCTACAGTTAGCGAAGGGAAGTCAGGGTGAACCGTAGGCGACGATTTTCATTTTCAGGTTTCCTAATACTTCTCATTTTAGGTATCTGCGTAGCTGCGCCACTTCTCTCGCCATACGATCCATATGCCATTGGAGTCGCTGATCCGTTTTCGGGACCAAGTGCCAAAAATTGGATGGGAGCGGATGACCTTGGTCGCGATCTACTCTCGCGAATTCTTTATGGTGGAAGGATTACGATTCTGATTGCGATGGCGGCCACTGCTATTGCACTATTAATTGGCACGCTCTGGGGATTAACGGCTGGTGTGCGACGTGGTTGGATTGACGAATTTTTGATGCGTACCGCTGATGCAGTCATGGCTATCCCGCAGATTCTTTTTGGCCTAGTTGCCATCTCTGCGCTTGGCGCCAGCGTAATCTCGCTCCCAATAGTTGTCGGGATCCTTCTCTCTCCAACCACTGCCCGAATGGCGCGGAGTGCAGTGGTGACCGAACTCGCTTCAGATTACGTGGTGGCAGCGGTAGCCAGCGGTACAAAGCGATCTAGACTAATTATCTCCGAAATTATGCCAAATATTGCCCCACAATTATTGGTGCAATTAAGTATTAATGCGGCTGCGGCAGTTATGTTGGAGGCAACTTTGAGTTTTATCGGCCTTGGAATTCAACCACCCAATGCGTCTTGGGGAACATTGATGTTGCAAGGCTATGCCAAAATCTGGAACACGTATTGGTTCGTATTCTTCCCCGCAATGGCAGTAACCATCACAATTTTGGCATTTAACTCTTACGGTGAGCGTATCCGGATATCTATGGATTCAAGGCGGTCCTCTGTATGAAAAGCGCCTTGATCGTGAATGGCCTCTCGCTATCAGTACCTTCAGCGCGAGGTCGCGTAGCTGTCGTTGACGACATCTCCTTTGATATTCCTACGGGTAGCAAGGTCGGTTTAGTTGGCGAGTCAGGAAGTGGAAAGTCCCTCACTGCTTATTCGCTCATGCGTTTGATAAAAGACCCAGTACGCATTGATCAAGGCGAAATCTTTGTCGGTGGCAAGGAAATTCTTGGGATGAAATTGAAGGAATTTCGGCAAATGCGAGGCAATGACATTTCGATGATCTACCAAGATCCAATGTCGGCGCTAAATCCAATTATGCGCATAGGCACACAAATTATTGAGAGCATTCAATTACGTGCCGGGGTCAATCGCTTACAAGCTCGCAAAATTGCGATTGAACTTTTGGCTAGCGTTGGAATCCCAGAGCCGGATCGTCGTATTGATTCATATCCATTTGAAATGTCAGGTGGAATGTTGCAAAGAGTGGTCATTGCCATAGCCTTGAGCGGAGAACCAAAGTTGCTCATCGCTGATGAGGCAACTACTGCTCTAGATGTGACAACGCAGGCTAGAGTTCTGACTCTAGTTGATAAATTGGCGGCCGAACGTGGTCTTTCAGTCCTTCTCATCACTCATGATTTAGGCGTTGCCGCTCAGTTCAGTGACGAAATCATGGTCATGTACTCGGGAAAAATCGTCGAACGCGGCTTAGTCAGTCAAATCTTCTCCAATCCAGTCCATCCATACACAAAGGCTCTGCTCAACTCACGTTGTGATTACACGATTGATGTAACTAAGCCAATCAATTCGATTGCCGGTCAGCCACCTCGACCAGACAATCGACCAGAGGGGTGCGTTTTCTCTCCTCGGTGTGTGCACGTTCAGCCACAGTGCAGGCAAGAGGTGCCGCCCCTCATTTCAATACAAGATCGACTTTCGGCTTGTTTTAGGGCAGAGGAATTATTTGAAGTTGGAATGGTGAAGTAGATGATTTCAACAGGAACTTCCGTTGCAACCGTCTCTGGCGTAAGTCGCACATTCAAGGGTAAGACTGGGGTCATTCATGCGCTCGATAACATATCTTTTGATCTAAAATCTGGCCAAACACTCGCACTTGTAGGTGAGTCCGGTAGTGGAAAAACCACGGCTGCCCGAATATTACTTGGCCTGGATCACTCCAATTCGGGAAGCATCGAAGTTTTGGGCAGAAATCTGGGATCGCTCAAGCATGAAGAACTGCGGCTTCTTCGACGCGAAATTCAAGTTGTCCAGCAAGATCCTTTCAGTCAACTCAATCGCCGTCATTCGGTTGAAAGAATTATCGCGAGTCCTCTGATCGCCTTTGACATTGGAGACAAAGTTTTCCGTCGCGAGCAGGTTATCGGTCTACTCAAAGCCGTTGGGCTTGAGGAGGAACATTTAACTCGACGTCCACATGAACTATCTGGAGGACAGTGTCAGAGAGTGGCTATCGCAAGGGCACTTGCTGTTGATCCAAAAATCCTTGTACTGGATGAGGCTGTCTCGGCCCTGGATGTATCGGTTCGTGCTCAAGTGCTCAACTTGCTTCGACAGATTCAGGCCGATCGCGGATTGACCTATTTATTTATTACGCACGATCTTGGCGTTGCTCACTACATGGCCGATGAAATCGCAGTGATGTTCCGTGGGCGAATCGTCGAACGTGGTAATCGCAATGATGTATTTAATCAATCGCGTCACCATTACACCGTGGGGTTACTCTCATCGGTTCCATTAGCTACCCCTGTAGTTTCTAAGCGCAGTTTGGAGCAGGTTCAAGCTTTGCCAAGTCCTGGCGTCGATGATGCGTGCAACTACAGATCTAGATGCGCAACTGGCTTAGGTCGAGAAGATTGCAAATCATTTCCCTTGCAGATCACTGTGGGATCTGTCACTCATTCATGGCTTTGTCACTCACCTGTCGAAAACGCATAGAGAGAGCAGATCGAAATTATGACTAGCGTCGTTGTTGTAACTGGTGCTGCTTCTGGAATCGGGCGTGGGATCGCACACCGATTGGCCCATGATTATGTGGTAATTCTTGTCGATCTTAATCCAACGACTTTGCCGATCGTCGAAAAAGAAATTTTAGATGCAGGTCAAGACGCATATTCGGTCCTAGGGGATGTTGGTGAACGTTCTACGCATGAAAGTGCAAGGAAATTGGCTGAATCAAAGGGTAATTTGATCTCTTGGGTCAACTGCGCCGGATGGACACGGGGCGCACCGATGCACAATTTCCCGAATGACCCAGCAGTTTTGGAAGATCTCATTAGCGCCAATCAGATTGGTTCCTTCTGGGGTTGTGCTGAAGCCGTCGCATCATTTACAACACGAAAAGTACCAGGGGCGATTGTAAATATCTCCTCAGTTCACGGCCGCAGAGCTTGGCCAGATCATGCGGTGTACGAAATGACGAAAGCCGCAGTAGATGCACTCACCCGCAATGTAGCTGTGGCATATGGGCCGTTTGGTATCCGTGCCAACTCCGTAGCGCCAGGTGCCATTATGACGCCTGCTTTGAAACAGAGTTTTGTTGATGCTCCAGATCCAGTGGCACGATGTCAGTCTCTCGAGAAATTGACACCATCGAAGCGAATTGGCGAACCAAGCGAGGTCGCAGAAGTAGTCGCATTTCTACTTTCAACCCGCGCATCTTATCTATCTGGTCAGAGCATTGCGGTCGAGGGTGGTTGGACCTCCGCGCTCGGGGTTCCCGAGATTGATCACGATCTAGCGCAGCGATATGGCCTAGATCCTCAAACGGGCTTACCTAAGAATTAAAAGTAGATTGCGTAGATAATCATGACAACCTATGGACCAAGAGACCCGTTTATCCGACGCGCCTCGGGACACTATGGACGACTGACTTTATGGGAGGGTCATGAGATTGTTGAGATGACCTCTCCAGAAATTCACCTCAAAGTTAGCCTTACTCGTGGCGCAGAAATATTGGAATTACGTTCGAAGAAACTCGACCTAGATCTTCTTTGGCATGGACACGAGGATGTAGTTCGTTATCGTGAAGCAGTCCAGACAATTGAAGCGCCTATCGGAAACTTTCTTGATCACTTCAGCGGAGGTTGGCAGGAAGTGCTCCCTGCAGCTCAGTATCCGATCCGATACAAAGGTGCACCAATTGGTGCCCATGGGGAAGTGGCAACTCTCTCCTGGGATTTTCGAATAATGGAAGACTCTTTAAATTCGATATCGGTTGAGTTCGCTGTCAATCTTCGCCGATTCCCCATGCGATTGATTCGCATAATGACTCTCACTGATGGAGTCCTCCGCTTTGAGGAATCGGTGGAAAATAGGAGTGGACAGGAAATTGACTTCCAATGGGGCCATCATCTGGCGCTGGGAGGGCCATTCGTTGACCCGGGTATGGAAATTATCGTGAATTCAGGGGAGAGAATTGAAATTCCAAATTACCCTGGACCAACTTATAGATTTAAATCCGAATCAGTGTCTCAATGGCCACTGGCGTTTGATAGCGATAGTGGACTCGTAGACGTCAGTAGGTTTGGCGAAGATGATGGCACAGATGGTCATCTGATTCTGGGGCCGTTGGCTGAAACGTGCGTAATTTTTCGAAACCACAGTATTTTCACTGACATAAGCGTCCGATGGGATAAAAATACTTTTCCCTATTGCTGGATCTGGATGGTTTTAGGTGGAATAAAGGAATGGCCACTCTGGGGGGAAGAAAGACTTATTACGATTGAGCCATTTTCATCCCCTGTCATCTCCCTGACTGAAGCGATTGAGAATGGCAGCGCCCTTCGACTCGGCGCGCATCAATCTATGCATGCTTGGGTTTCTTTCACCATACAGACAAGTCCGTCGCAATGAGAGGCAGGTTGATCCAATGAGTTCATTCAAAGAGGTATCCGGTGTACTTCCCGTTCTCCAGACGCCTTTTAATTCAGAGAATGAGATAGATGAGGCCACACTTGAGAGGGAAGTGAGGTGGATACTTGAACAAGGCGCAGATGGAATCACGACGGGTATGGTCTCGGAAATTCTTAAACTCTCGCCCTCCGAACGGATGAATCTTCATGAAATCGTCAGCGGGATTACAAATGAAAATGAAGCGCTCACAGTCTTTAGTGCCGGCAGTGAATCAACGAAGCAGTCGATCCTCTATACAAAACATGCCGAAGAATGCCGGGCTGATGCAGTGATGGTTAATCCGCCTCTGACCACTTCTTTGGGAGATGAGGATCTTTACCGCCACTATGCGTCGATTCTTGATTCAACTGAGATTCCCTTGATCGTACAGGATGCTTCCGGTTACGTTGGCCGACCGCTTTCCCTCGATCTTCAGGTGAAATTGTTTGACAATTACGAGGAGCGCGTCTATTTCAAACCTGAGGCCGTCCCCATTGGGCAACGTTTAACAATCTTTATGAAGGCGACTTCCGGTCGAGCTAGGGTTTTTGAAGGGTCTGGAGGTGGAGCTTTGGTCGATACTTTCCACCGTGGATTAGTCGGAACAATGCCGGGTGCGGATCTGACATGGGCTCTTGTAGCGCTATGGAAAGCGCTCAGTGTCGGAGACTGGGAACAGGTTGATCTCATAGCAGGTCCGCTAGCAAACCTTCTCAGTTTTGAGCATTCACTCGATGCATACTTGGTAATCGAAAAGTATCTTCTCGTGAAGCAGGGAATTTTTACGAACAGCCAACTTCGCGAGCCGGTCGGTTATCACTTGGATAATCAAACGAGGGCAAATGTAGACCGGCTTTTTTCTTTACTACGGGACCGCGTGCTTCCTAACACCTAACCAGGCATCATGTGGATGCTTGCATCGCTATTTGTGAGGCGGGTCGGGCTCGAACCGACGACGACCAAATTATGAGTTTGGGGCTCTAACCAACTGAGCTACCGCCTCGTCTAGAGTAGTTTATGGGATTAGTCAGTTTTTCTTGTAATCCTTCGTATGGTCACTCCAGGAGTTGGCGCTTGTTACCAAATCGTCCAGCCACCGTCAACGACTATGTTCTGGCCAGTGACAAATCCAGAGTTTTTCGAGGCAAGGTACAAGATTGCGGTTCGTAGTTCACCATCGGCACCCATGCGGTTCATAGGAGTTCCATCATGTAAGGCGTCCATTACCTCTTTGGTAAGGACAGACTCATTGACCGGGCTATTAAACATTCCCGGGCAAATGTTGTTAACTGTTACACCCGTAGTTGCTACCTGAGCTGCTAGGAATTTTGTAAGACCAATGAGCCCGTGTTTGCTTGCGAAATACGAACCGATATCTAGATCAAAGCCTGGGTATCTACGCTCATCTCCAGCAACAAGGCCGTAGATCGAAGCAATGTTAATCACCCGGCCCCAGCCTCGGTCGATCATGCCAGGTGCAAACTTTTGGAAGAGCCAAAAAGGTGATTCAACGTTGATGGTCATGATGTATCGCCAGTCTTCTGACTTTACAACTGTCCAGTGCGCCTTATGTGAAACGCCAGCATTATTAACCAGAATATCGAGCTCACCAATTTCATTTTTGATTCGCTCTATGTCCTCTGGTTTTGTTACATCTGCGACGATGGCAGTGACATCCACACCATCGCTCTCCTTGATTTGTCTAACGGTGCGTTGGAGAACCTCGTCTCTGCGGCCACAGATATACACCTTCGCTCCGGCATCGACTAGAGCCTGCGTCATCTGCACCCCCAAACCATCGCCGCCACCAGTCACTAGGGCGCGTTTTCCCGCTAAATCGAAGTCTTTTACGGTCATGGAGCTTCCTTCCTATCTCTATACAAGTCCGGCCATTAAATGCAGAAGCTTGGTGTGGGTAATTTCTGTTGCGGGACCATCATGAACGACGGCGCCTAGGCGCAGTACGACAACTCGATCTGCGATTGCTAACACTGTGCGGATATCGTGGCTAATAAGGATTACGGCAGCACCTGACTCTGCAGCTTGGCGAACAATTCTCAATACGTTACGAGTCTGAGTTACACCAAGTGCGGCGGTTGGCTCATCGAGAATGGCTAATTTCACATCATCTTTCATGGCGCGCGCGATTGCAACAGACTGTCGTTGTCCACCAGATAGTCGAGAAATTGTTCGGTTAAGGTCTTTGATATCAATACCAAGGGATTCAAGCCTCGTCTTGGTCATTTCAAGTGCTTTGCGATCATCGCGAAGCTTGAATATCCCAAAGAATGATTTCATTGGCTCGGCGCCCAAGACCATATTGTGGGCGACACCAAGGTTTGGGCAAATAGCAAGATCCTGATAAACGGTTTCGATTCCTACTGCTCTTGCATCGTAGGGCCCCTGGAAATTAACTTCCTTTCCGTCGTAGACGATTTTGCCCCCGTCAGCTTTAAATACACCACTAATCAACTTTATGAGAGTGGATTTTCCAGCTCCGTTGTCTCCTACGAGACAGACAACTTCACCCTTTCGCACATTGAAAGTTCCGTTTGTTAGGGCAAGTAGAGATCCGTACCGTAGGTGTAATCCTTCGCACGAGAGAACGACATCACCGAAGTTTCCAGAACGTGAAACACCGATCCCATACTCATCTTCGGAGGAGGAATTTGAACTCTCTTCTTCAGTGCCTTCGATGCTTACATCTTCTTCTGGCGCACTAAGTTGGATTTTCTGTTTGTTTCGATACAAAGCAAATTGGTCGAAGCCTAGAGCCATTAACAACACAAGACCTTTAGCGATGTTCTGCCAGTAATCCTCAAACCCTGCAAATATCAAACCAGCATTGAGAATTCCAATTGTTGCTACTCCGACGAAGATACCGATCGGATGTCCACTGCCGCCAGCGAATGCAACTCCACCCAGAATCACCGCGGTTAAAACATCTAGTTCAAATTTCTGGCCAAGTGCGGGCGTTCCGCTGCCTAGGCGAGATGTCAAGAGAACGGAAACGACACCCATGAGAAAGCCATTAAATACATAGAGCAAAACTATGGTGGTGTCGACTTTGATTCCGTTGAGTTGAGCTGCAATGGGGCTTCCACCAATTGCATATAGACGAAGGCCAGCTCGTGAATAGAGCAACCAGAGTCCACATATGACAAGCAAAACCATCGCAACAATCACTGGGTGGGAGATACCAAATGTCTTTCCGCGGCCAATGGCGATGAAGGAATCTGTGAAACCATAAACAGATCGTCCACCGGAGATCCAATAAGCCATGCCTAGGAAAATAGAGGCAGTGCCGATTGTTACGATCAAGGGTGAAATCTTCATCGTTTTTACAAGGATTCCGTTGAACAAGCCAAGCAAGGAACCGCATGCGAGTCCACCTAATACCGCCAGGATCGGGTTTCCATTATTTTCGGCAAACTTTGCCGTTACTACCCCGATAAGGGCCATTTGACTGCCGATAGAAAGATCAACGTTGCCACTTATAAGAAGCATCATTGATCCGATACCAGCGATTAATACAGAGGCAACGTTCATCAACGTTGTTATGCCATTGCTTAATGTTGCAAAGTTCTCGTAGAGAGACCCAAAAAGGGCAATCAAGCCCAGACAAAGTAAGAATAGTCCTAAGCGTTTGCTCGGCTCTCCAGGAATAAGAAAGCGATTGTCTTTTCTTGTTTTGAATCTCTGAAGCATAAAATCCTCCAAAATTGTTTTCTCAAATTAAAAATAATGTGGCAAGTGTGGCTGGGTAAGTGCACCCAGCCACACTTGCCATTCAATCAGGTGCTACTTATGCAGCGTACTTTATGTACTTGTTGCATGTTCCGAAGCTAACATTCCCCAACATTGTGAAGTATGTCTTTGCATTCTTCCACGATGCTGCTGGGTCCTTCATAGCTGCCTTCCACTTTGCAATGGAGTCTGCAGAGTCCAAAGGAATTGCATTGAACGACATGACCTGTGGAATTGACTTACCTTGTAGCCAGTCTGCAGCGAATTGTCCCCATGCGTAACCCATTAATGGGTAGGCGAATGCGAAGCTGGCACGGTAAATGCCACCCTTTGCAACTTCTGCAATTGCCTGCTCATCTCCATCAATACCTGAAAGGTAAAGATCTGGATCAGTGATACCCGCAGCTTTGATTGCAGCAAGTGATCCCAAGATGATGGTGTCTCCGCCTAGGAAGACGTTGACATCGGGATGTGCCTGAAGAAGTGTGCTTGTCGCCTGGAATCCAGCATCGTTTGTGATGGCTGTTGTCTCGATATCTGAAACAATTTCTACTCCAGGACCAGCGGTCTTCACGCCATCAAGAACACCTTGGTGTCTTGCTTTCAATACCGAGACCTTGTCCCAGTTGAAGTATGCAACTTTAGCTTTTCCGCCAAGTTTTGCAGTGATGTACTTAGCAGCTTCAGTTCCCTGCTTGTATCCAACCTTGTATTGATCAGCAATCGCCTGGTTTGTACTTGGTGGAGTTACCAAAGCCATAACAGCGATTCCCTTATCAATTGCACGTTGCATCAAAGGCGCTTGCGCAACCTGATCAAGTGGCTGAAGTGCAAGTGCGCCAATGCCCTTTTGCATGAATGATTCAATTTGCTGAATATTCTTGTCAGAGTTGTCGTTGGCGATTGCTGTAATGAACTTCAAGCCACGGCTCTCAGCAGACTTCTTCATTGCGTCAGTAATCTGCAGAAAGAACTCCGCATTCGATGTATTAGCCCAAGCGATTGTCTTTGGAAGATTTGGTTTCTTACCGACCTTGCTACTTGGGACGAATGCTTTCATATCCTTTAGTTCAACCTTTGTAGCCAGACCGCTACCGCAGAGAGCAGCTGCAGCATTTACTGGACTAGCCGGGCTAGCCATAAGACCAGCAACGATTAATCCTGTTGCTGCAATGGAGGCCCAGATTTTCTTTTTAGTACTTAAGGCATGTAGTTTCAATCTAGTGTCCTTTCCTAGTGAGTTTCGGTTTTTGAAGCTGATGTATCCAAAACCTCCGGAATTCTCCAGTGGCATAAAAGAGCCTAAGGTGACAGGGCATGCAGGGGAAGCACTTTTTCGCATTGTGAGAATCCGGAGCATGCGCAAAATGGCAGGGCACAAATCGGAAGAAAATTAGGAAAGCAAAGGTGGCAGGAAGAGAATCCCAGCCAGATTGCCAACTAATTTTCCTCCTGATGCTGCTGCTG
>Ga0136641_1000219_pt1 | contig 24346 bp, 27 predicted proteins | sample EliLak1302023Y_FD_115312 | JGI IMG/M metagenome (GOLD analysis project Ga0136641, IMG submission 115312) | Freshwater microbial communities from Elizabeth Lake, Yosemite National Park, California, USA - 13020-23Y | ecosystem: Environmental > Aquatic > Freshwater > Lake ...
GGCCTGGGTGGCCGCGCTGCAAGCGCTGGGCTGTGATGCGCAGGCCTTGCCGCTGATCGCCATCGCAGCGCTGGACGACGCCGCGCCGCTGCGCGCCGCCTGGCAGGCCTTGCCGCGCTACGGGCTGGTGATGTTCGTCAGCGCCAACGCGGTGCAGCACTTCTTCGCCGCCGCCAGCGGTGCCTGGCCCGCGGCGGTGCGCGCCGGCGCCACCGGCCCGGGAACCGCCGCCGCGCTGCGCAGCGCCGGCGTGCCGGTCGGTTCGCTGGTCGAGCCCCCGGCCGAGGCCATGCGTTTCGATTCGGAAGCGCTGTGGACCCAGGTGGCGCACGAGGACTGGGCCGGCCGCCAGGTTCTGGTGGTTCGCGGCGAGGACGGACGCGACTGGCTGGCCGAGACCCTGCGCGCGCGCGGCGCCCGCGTCGACTTCGTGGCCGCCTACCGCCGCCTGGCGCCGCAGCCCGACGCCGCCGGCCGCGCCCTGCTGGCGCAGGCTCTGGCCGACCCGGCGCGCCACCTGTGGCTGTTCAGCAGCAGCGAGGCCGTGGCCCACCTGCAGGATCTGGCGCCGGCGGCGGACTGGTCGCGCAGCGCAGCCCTGGCGACGCACCCGCGCATCGCGGCGGCGGCCCGCGCCGCCGGCTACGCCGCGGTGGCCTTGACGGCACCTGCCGTCGAGGCCGTGGCGCAAGCCGCCGCGGCATGGTCGTCGATACAATCTGCCGCTCTGTGATCGACGCGCCCGCGACCCCTTCCGCTGCACCCACCGATGCGCTTGCCGCCACGGCGGCGGCGGCCGTGCCTTCCGGGCAGGCGGCCGCGGGCCGCTGGATCGCCGCCGGCGCCGTGCTGCTGACGGCCCTGGCGACGGCCGCGCTGGTGCTGGCCTGGAACACCCAGCAGCGGATCAAGACGCTGGACGCCGAACTCGTCAAGCGCCAGCAGGACAGCGGCAGTCAGGCGACCGAGGCCCGCACGCTGGCCCGCCAGGCCGAGAGCACGGCGCGCGAATCGAGCGCCCGGCTGGCGCTGCTGGAAGCCCGCGTGGCCGAGACCTCGCTGCAGCGCAGCCAGCTTGAAGAGCTGATCCAGTCGTTGGCCCGGTCGCGCGACGAGAACGTGCTGGCCGACCTGGATGCCGCCATCCGCGTGGCGCTGCAGCAGGCTGCCATCACCGGCAGCGCAGAGCCGCTGCTGCTGACGCTGAAGCAGGCCGACGAGCGCCTGGCCCGCTACAACCAGCCGCGGCTGGAGCGGGTGCGCCGCGCCGTGGCCCAGGACCTCGATCGCACGCGCAACGCCGGCGTCACCGACATCACGGTGCTGACCTTGCGGCTGGACGAGGTGATACGCCTGATCGACGACCTGCCGCTGCTGGCCTCCCCCGAGCGCCGTGCTGCGGCCCGCGCCGCCGCGGCGGCCGAGGCGGCCGCCTCGGCCACGCAGACGGCGAGCGCCGCCTGGCACGACGGCTGGGGCGCGCGCTGGAGCGATGGCCTGGGCCGCGTCTGGCAGGAAGTGCGCACGCTGGTCCGCGTCACCCGCATCGACCAGCCCGAGGCCATGCTGGTCGCGCCGGAACAAGCCTACTTCCTGCGCGAAAACGTCAAGTTGCGCCTGCTGAATGCCCGGCTGGCGCTGCTGTCGCGCCAGTTCGATACCGCGCAGTCCGACCTGCGTGATGCGCAGGTCGCGCTGGACCGCTACTTCGACCGCAGCACACGGCGCGTGCTCACGGCCACCGACCTGGTGCGCCAGGTCACGGCGCAAGCCCGGCTGATCAGTGTGCCGCGTCCCGATGCCACGCTGGCGGCCATCGCCACGGCCTCGGCCGGCCGCTGATCCGCCGGCGCTGCAGCCACACCATGCGCGGCGTCATCTGGCTGGTTCTGCTGTTCGGCGTGGCCGTGGTGGCGGCCACCACACTGGGCAGCAACGATGGCCTGGTCAGCATCTACTGGAACAGCTGGCGCACCGACCTGTCGCTGAACCTCTTCGTGCTGCTGCTGCTGGGCACCTGCGTGGTGCTGATGTCGGCGGCGCAGGCCCTGAACGCGCTGGTCAGCCTGCCGCGCCGTGCCAACGCCTGGCGCGAACTGCGCCGCGAGCGCGCCGCGGAACTGGCCCTGCGCGAGGCGCTCAGCGAATATTTCAGCGCCCGCTACGGCCGTGCCCGCAAGGCGTCGCAGCGTGCTGTGGCCATCGCCGAACGCAGCCCCGTCCTGCGCGACGACGCCGAATTCAAGACCCTGGGTCTGCTGCTCGCGGCCGGCAGCTTCCACCGCCTGCAAGACCGCCCGGGCCGTGACGAAGCCCTGCGCCAGGCGCTGAACACCGCCCAACCGCTGCGAGCCGCGGCCCGCAGCACCGACGACGCAGCCCGGCTGCTGTCGGCTGAATGGGCGCTGGACGACCGCGACGCGGCGCGGGCGCTCGAGGTGCTGGAAGCCCTGCCGCCCGGCGCCGCCCGTCGCACCCAGGCCCTGCGCCTGAAACTGCAGGCCCTGCGCATGGCGCGGCAGCCGCTGGAAGCGCTGCACACGGCGCGCCTGCTGGCGCACCACCAGGCCTTCTCGCCGGTGGTGGCACAGAGCCTGTTGCGTTCGCTGGTCGGCGAGACCCTGGAAAGTGCGCACGACGTGCAGCAACTGCGCCGCCTGTGGTCGTCGTTCGACCCCGCCGACCGGCGCGACCCGCAGGTGGTCGCCCGCGCGGCGCTGCGCGCGGTGCTGCTCGACGCACCAGAGGACGCGCGGCTCTGGCTGCGGCCGTTCTGGGAGCGTTTGCCCGAACTGGCCCGCGAAGACCGCGAGCAGGTCGCGCTGGCCCTGGTCGAAGCGCGCGTCGGCGTGGGCGCGGACTGGTTGCCACGCCTGGAGAGCGCCGCGCAAGCCTTCGGCCACGAAAGCGCCGTGGTGGCGGCCGTCGGTATGCTGTTCGCCGAGCGACAGCTGTGGGGCAAGGCCCGACGCCTGCTGGAACAGGCCGCCGCAGCCCCCAGCCTGCCGGCGCGCAACCGCCGCGCCGCCTGGCGTGAACTGGCTGCACTGGCTCGCACCGAAGGCGATGAAGTCCGCGCGCTGCGCTGCGAACAGGCGGCCTCGGTCCTGGACTGACAGGCCAGCTTGAGTTCCCGTGCTATAGTGGAAGGCTACGTGCGGCTGTAGCTCAGCTGGATAGAGTACTTGGCTACGAACCAAGGGGTCGTGGGTTCGATTCCTGCCAGCCGCACCAGAGTTGACGAGGGTTAGTAGGTTAATACCTACTAACCCTTTAGTCTTTCTGGGCCTCTAGGGGTCCACTGAGGGGTCCACCGCGAGTGGCTTCTTGTAGTGCAATACGGGGCTTTGCGGGACTTCAGATCGCTTGTCGAGGCTCAGGCTGCTTTCATTCGGCGCAGCCTGAAAGCCACCGACAACCTGCCGAAGATCATTCTGACCGCGGTAATGCGCTTCGAGGCAGGCCCGCAGAGAGTCCTGCGGCCACGTGCGGTCAAGATGATGTGAAGTTCCCCTGATTTCGCGGACACTTTTTCACTCGAGAAGGACTCCGAGATGCCAACCCCCAAGCCGCCATATCCGGCGGCGTTTCGTCAACAGATGGTCGAACTGGTGCGCGCAGGGCGCAGCGTCACCGATCTGGCCCGAGAGTTCGGCTGCAACGCCAGCAGCATCCACGCCTGGGTCAAGGCCGCTGGCGGTCTTGACGGCAGTGGCGCTACGAGCATCGACTCACCGTTGTCGATGAACGAGCGCCAGGAGCTGATCGAGCTGCGTCGCAAGTTCAGGCAGGTTCAGCAGGAGCGTGACATATTGGCAAAGGCTACGGCCTGGTTTGCCGCCAAAAGCGAGAAGACGCCCACGTCGTCTACGAACTCGTCAAGGCGAACCAGGCCGAGCATCCCGTGCGTGCGATGTGCAAGACGCTGCGTGTGTCGCACAGTGGTTTCTACGACTGGCTGGACCGGCCTGCCTGCGCCCAGGCCCAGGCCAACGCGGTGCTGCTCGAGGAGATCCGTCAGGCCCATGCAGCCAGCGATGCCACGTATGGCGTGCCACGCATCCAGGCCGAACTCGCTGACCAGGGGATCAAGGCAGGCCACAACCGCATCGCTGCGGTCATGCGCGCCAACGGCCTGCGTGGCGTCAGTCGGCGCAGGGGCTGGTGCGTGACCACCAAGCGCGATAAGGAGCACCGCCCAGCGCCAGACCTGGTGCAGCGCGAGTTCACCGCCACCGGCGTCAACCAATTGTGGGTCGCCGACATGACCTGCATCCCCACCTGGGCCGGGTTCGTCTACCTGGCGGTGGTGCTGGATGTCTACAGCCGCAAGGTGGTCGGCTGCCCGAACAGCCCGGCTGGCGGCCGACAATTACCTTGAGCGCTGAGCGACAACTATCGTGAGCGGTTGACGCACGCCGCCGGGGTGCGTTTTGCGGTTGGGTTCCTACAGTGGTTGCCTTCAAGAGGAAGGCGGCCACGGTGCCCGGCAAACGCATAACGGACCTACAGGTGAGCAAGTACAAGGAACTCAGAGGCAAGCACGGCCAGGAGGCTGCGGCGGCCAAGACCGGCATCAGCGTGGCCAGCGCTCGGCGGCCGGACTTGGCGGACGACGGTGCCGGTGCGATAAAGAAGGATGTCCTGGTGGTCAAGGCGGCGTCGCGCCTGGCTGGCAAGCGCTGGCTGCCGGCGCCATTGAGGCGACCGCCCGGTTGACCGCGGGTTTGGCGGTGAAACGCGAGCGATTGAACCCACTCGCGTGATCCGTATCGGAGTGAATCATGTGGCTGGTGGTCGCGCGCGAACCGAAGCCGGACGTGCCTTACTGGCCCGGCCGGCGTCTTCTCGCGGCCGTCGATGCGGTCGTGTGGCCACTCCTGTGGGTGCTGGTGTTCAGCCATGCGCCGAAACCTGTTGGGCTTGTCGGCCCGTTCGTTGCTGCCGTGGCGCTGCTATGCGCGCTGGGTCGACTGCACCGCGCGCTGTGGGTCAACCACCGATATCGGTTCACGACGTGGCGCTGGGGCCGGATTGCGGCGGCGTTGCTGCTGATGGGCGTGGTGTTGAAGCTGACGATGCCGACGTGAGTCAACAGCGGGGCAGGTCGATGCCGCGTCGCTGCGACCTGTCACCACGACCGTATCTCTGCCAGCTTGGTGCCGGCACCGTGGTGCGCGGTCAGTGCGTCACGGCGGGCCGCGCCTCGCTCCACCGATCAAGGTCCGAGCGGCGCCACGCGACCGCACGCGGGCCCAGTCGCACGGGGCACGGGAACTTTTGGTCGGCGATCAGGCGGTAGATCGTCGACCGTCCGAGACCGGTCAATCGCATGACTGTTGGCATGCGAAGAAAGACGGGCGTGACGGAGTCGGTACGGGCTGACGATGACTCAGGTGGGGTGCGTTGCACAGACAGCCTCCGGTTAGAGCTATGGCGTCAACTCTAGGCGCCGCTCGCCGCGCTTTGCGGGCTGGATTCAGGCTCAAATCTCGCAAGGCCAATCACTGCGGGAGCCAGTGCAGCTCGCGTGGGCAGCGCTATGCCGACCGCGTCCAGGCGCGGCATGGCCAAGCCCAGCGCCATCCGCGCAAAATTTGTCGAAGGTCGGGTGAGGTTGACTGAAACCGGCAGCTTGAGCCCAACGTCTGAGATACAATGTATCGCAACTAGTCAACAAGGAACCGGTGATGGCCGCGACCAGCATGGTCCACGTCCGTGTGGATGAACACCTCAAGACTCAGGCCACGGAAACGCTGGCAGCGATGGGGTTGTCGGTGTCGGATGCCGTGCGGGTGTTCCTCACCCGGGTCGTGGCCGAGCAGCAACTTCCGTTTGCGCTGAAGGCGCCGAATGCCGACACCCGCGCGGCGATGGAAGAGGCGCGGACGATCAGCAAGGCGCGTTTCGCGTCGGCCAAAGCGCTGATGGGCGATCTTGAAAAAGGCGCCAAGCGATAAGCGCGCGGTCCTGCCGCGGGCGTCGGACCGAACCAAGGCCTTCGTCAAGGACTGGACCCGTCTGACGCACTCAGGTCGCTTTGACATGAAGCGCTTGAAGGAAGTCATGCTGGCGCTGATCGCGAACGACGCACCACTTGGGCCAGAGTGGCTTGACCACGCACTCGTAGGCGACTGGGCCGACCATCGCGAATGCCACGTCGGCGGCGACTTTCTGCTGATCTACCAGCTGCAAGGCAGCGGTGCGAACGAGCAGATCATCTTCGTGCGCGTTGGCACGCATGCCGACCTGTTCGAGTAGCGCGGCAGCCTTCACGCACGCAGCGCGATCCTTGACACGAGTCAACGCGGAGGTCGTGTTGCCGATGCCGAAAGAACCTTTTGTCGTTCGATCAAGGTCGGCGGAAGGGCAGCGCCTGCTTTCGATGGCCGTCCCGTGGCGCTGGGCAGCGGCAAGGTCGGGGCAGGACTCGGCTGCGCCAGCACCCGTTCGATTTCCGATCCGAGCAACCGCCAGGCATCGCGTTTTTCATCGTTGTACTCGTGCTTGAGGTAGTGGCGGCGCACTCGGCTGCCGGCGAGCACATGGTTCTGGCAGCGGTCGATCACGTCCGGGCTGACGCCGAGCGCCTGCATCATCGTCGCGGCGGTGCGGCGCAAGTCATGCGGCGTCCACTCGCCGTTCGAACCATTGACCAGAACAAGGCTGTCGTCGTTGCGCCGGTTGCTCAGGTCTTTGCGATTCTTGAACCGCAGTTGCCGGTCTCCGATCTGCTTGCTCACGGTTTTCAAGCACACATGATTTTCAGCGTCGCGAGCCGGGAAGCATCAAGCTGTATCGCCGGATAGCTTGTGCAGTGCCTTGAATTGTTCGAGCGCGAAGTCGGACAGGAAGACCAACTGATCTTGTTGCTTGCCCCTTGAGCCCTTCACGTTTTCTTTGGGAACGAACCACGTGGCTGCATTGATATCCACGTGCCGCCACTCCGCCATCAGCAACTCGCCGATGCGGCAGCAGGTCGAGAGGCAAATCCAGAGCGCCAGCTGGGTCTCGGCTTGGACGGGGCGCGTGGCCTTGCGTTTGTCCGGGGCGGTGTCGTAGGCCGCCTGGGTTCGCTCGAAGATCGCTTTCAACTCCCGTATCTCACCCGGGCTCAACACGCGCGTGCGGATGTTCGACATGTCGTAGTCGGCTGCCACGATCCGCTCGATCTCGATCAGGTTCGTGGGGTTGCCTTCTTGCAGCAGCCGACGCCAAGGCTGCCGCTTTTCAGCCCAGTCGAACATCTGCTTGAGGTCGCGGGAGAGGTTGACCGCCATGCGGTTGACGCCACGCGCGACCACGGCCCGCAGAACGCTGCGCAGGTCGTGCTCCGTGACTGCGCGGACGGGTTGCCCGCCGAGCGTTGGCAGCACATCCTTCTCGAAGGACCGACGAATCTCGGCGTTGCCGTCCTTCCGCGACACACCATCCGCGAGCCACGCGTCGTACATCGCCTTGATGGAGGCGTCTTCGGCGAGGCGGCGTGCCTCTGCGTCGATTGTAGCCTGAACGCGCTGGCGCTCTTCGATGCGCTTGGCCGTACGGGTTTCGTTGGGGTCCAGGCCGCGCTTCAGCAGGCCCCGGGCCTGATCCCGCGCCGCGCGAACACCCTCCAGCGAAGTGGCCGGCCAGGTGCCGCAGTAGTGCCAGGCCTTCTTGCCGTCACGCTTGAAGCCGTAGCGGAAGTGGACCGCGACGGGTCCCCCGCCGGCACCACGCACGGTGCCCACGAGCCCGTCCCCGACCCGCAGGGTGTCGCCCGCGCTTGCTGGCGACAGGGCCTTCAACTCCGCCACCGTCCACCGATGGCCCTTGCCGGACTTGGGGTACCGGGTCATGCTTCGCGCCTTCTCGGGGGCCCACCCAGAGGTCCACCGGAAACGGGATTTCGCGGGAATTTCTGGGATCAGTCGGGACCGATGCTATCTCCCAAGTCATTGATTTTCCAGGAAAAACAGTGTCCCAAGCCGTCCCAGTAAATCCCGGGTTAAAGACCTACGAACCAAGGGGTAGGGGGTTCGATTCCTGCCAGCCGCACCATTTTTCTGTTTGAAATCCACGGGTTAGCTCCACAAGGGCTAGCCCGTTTGGCTTCGTGGGGCCCCATATCCGCGTCTTGTTTGCCGTTCGGTTGCCGTTTCTACAGTTGCGTAATGATTCCGTGGCTTCGCAAGCAGCATCCGGGGTCCGGTCTGATCTGCCGCCGTGAGTCGTGAGCTGCGACTCGGGGATGCGTCAGGGGCGGGAGCCAGTAGCAGCACTTCGTCCTTGCTTGCGTCTAGTGGGGCCATTGGGGCTGCCTGTCGCGCACCGATGCAGGTCTGGTGGGTGCAGTGTGCCTTGCCTTGTGACCACGGCGACCGACGACCGATAAACGCCTTCCAGCTGCCATTGGCCGCAGTTCGTTGAGCGGTTCCGGGTGGCCATCAGGAGACGGTCGACCTAAGCGACAGCAGCCGTTCGGCATGTCGGTGGAAGCCCTGCCCAGCCTTGAATGTATTACCATGCCGTCCATCGGTAACACCAGAGGAGAGCGTGCATGGCGACGACGCTGACCAGCAAGGGACAGGTCACGATTCCCAAGCGCATCCGCGATGCGATGCAGTTGGTGCCAGGCGCACCGGTGGAGTTCTCGGTGAACGCGGCCGGCGAAGTGGTTCTCCATCCAGCACGGCCCTCCGCACGCGCGCTCAACCCGACACGCGACCGTTTCGATGCGGTTCGCGGTCGGGCTGACGTGCCCTGGCGGACCGATGCATTGATGAAGCTGCTGCGCGCCGACAATTGATGGTGCTGGTGGATACCAACGTCCTGGTGGACGTGTTGCAGAACGATCCCCAATGGGCCGACTGGTCCATCGCGCAGTTACGCGCCCAGGCCAAGCTGCATGCCTTGGTCATCAACCCGGTCGTATACGCGGAGATGTCGCTGTCGTTCTCGACGCTTGAAGCCCTGGACGACGTGGTGCTCACTTTGGCGCTGGAACTTCGCGAGATTCCTCGGCCAGCCCTCTTCCTGGCAGCCAGGGCCTACGCGCTATACCGCCGGCGCGGCGGCAGCAAGGGGCAGGTGCTGCCCGACTTTTTCATCGGAGCCCATGCCGCTGTCGAGGGTTGGACCTTGCTGACCCGGGACGCCAACCGTTTCAAGACCTACTTCCCGACGCTCGACATCATTGCTCCGTGAAACGGCACCTGAGGCGGCGCACAGGTCGTCGACACGAGTGTCTCCTTCGGGGTCGCAAGTCGAGTGACTCCAACGGGCCGTATCCAGGTGCTCCACTTTGCTAGTTCAGTGACCGGTCTGCGACAGGTTGCGGACCTGCACCGAGCTTCGATGGCTGCTTCTACATTGCCGAGTGCCGGTACAAGCGAAGGGCGGCTTGGGCCGCTGGGTCGATGCCGGCATGCTGCGCCGCGCAAGGGGGGACGGCTGCCCCACGGCATAGACAAGTTGGCGGATGCCGTGGCGGCCCGATCAGGAACACCATGCGCTCGGGCGGATCACCGCCGCAAGGAGCTCGCCTTGGCCGACGAACACAAGACCCGGCGCACGCCGGCACAGCTAGCGCCCAGCGTGTTGCGTAGCGGTGCGCTGGGCGTCGGGCTGGTGCTGGTGGCCCTGCCGATGCTGCTGCTGTTCGCCGGTGCCGAGCACCTGGAAAAGGTGCAGATGGTCGGCCTGCCGCTGCTGGCCATCTTCGGCATCATGATCCTGTTCGGCTCGTTGGCGCTGGTGGCCATGCTGTTCGAAAGCCTGAATCTGACCAACCCCGCGCAGCCGCTGGCTCTGCCCGAAGGCTCGATCCGGGCGGCCATCGCGCTGTCGCTCATCGTCCTGTTCGCCATCATCTCCATCTTGCTCTTCAAGTCGTCAGCCGGGGCGGCGTTCGAACTGGGCGGGCTGACCGAGGCCCAGCGCAACGACCTCGTGGCCAAGAGTGCCGACCGCGTGCAGAAGATCGCCGACGCCCCCTGCGCGAAGGTGCCCGCCGCGGGCGCCCAATGCGTCGAAGAAGACCGGCGATATGCCGTCACGCTGCGCAGCGGCGTGTCGAGCGAGAGCACCGACCTCGCCAAGCAGTTGCTGATCCTCGTCGGCACGCTGATGACCTCGGTCACCAGCTATTACTTCGCCTCCCGTGCCCAGAGCTCGGCCACCGATGCCGCTACCGGCAAGGCCAACCCGGCCGCGCCGGTTTCTCCGGCCTTGGTACCCGCCCCGGCTCCTGCGCCCACCGCGCCCGAGCCCGACGCGCATGTCGATGGTTGCAACGTGGCGATCGACGACCCGACGCCCGACCACGCCTTGCCGGCTGCCCGCGGTGGCGTGGCCGAGCCGCCCGTCAAACCGATCGCCTGAGGTGTCGCGATGGCCTACTCACTGACCTGGCTGCCTGCTGTGCTGGAGAGCGCCGGCCTGAAGGTGGCCGAGGTACCCGGTTGGGCAACCCGAGGCCGCGCCGAGATGGGCGACGTGCGCGGCACACTCATCCATCACACCGCCGGGCCGGCCAGCGGCAACATGCCGAGTCTGAACACCCTCGTCAACGGCCGCAGCGACCTGCCCGGCCCGCTGGCTCAGCTCGGCCTCGGTCGCGACGGCACCTGGTATGTCATCGCCGCCGGCCGTGCCAACCACGCCGGCGCGGGCAACTGGCGCGGCGAGGTGAACGGCAACTCCCATTTCATCGGCGTCGAGTGCGAGAACACCGGACTTCCCGACGACCAGCCGTGGCCGCCCGTGCAAATGATCTCGCTGGTGCATGGCTTGGCGGCGCTGCTGCGCCACGCCGGCTGCAGTGCCGATGGGTGCGCCGGCCACAAGGAGTACGCGCTGCCGCAGGGCCGCAAGGTCGATCCGCCGTTTGAGATGGCGCAGTTGCGTCAGCAAGTGGCCGACGTGCTGTCAGGCGCGCTGCCGCCACCAGCGCCCATCCCTGCGCAGGAACCGGCGCCGCCGGCGGGCGGCATCGCCCGGCCCACGGTGCGCCGCGGCAGCGTCGGTCCCTTTGTGCAGGTCCTGCAACAGCGCCTGGGGCTGCAGCCGGCCGATGGGATCTTCGGCGCGCAGACCGAGGCGGCCGTGCGCGCCTTTCAGCGCGATCACCAGTTGGTTCCCGACGGCATCGTCGGGCCGAAGAGCTGGCCCCTGTTCGACCCGTCTTGAGCGAGCCTGGGGGTTACGCCAGCCGACAGGGAAGGGGGGGCCGCGCCGAGCCGCTCACGCGTACGCGGTGGCTGGCCGGCGGCGCGCCCAGGGCTCAAGCACCGATGAAGCGGCGGCGGTAGGCAGCCGGCAACTCGGCCAACTTCATCATCATCGGCAGATCGGCGGTCTGGAACTCCGGATCCCAGGCGGGCGGGCCCAGTACCTTGCCGCCGCAGCGCAAATAGCCCTTGATCAGCGCCGGCGGCTCCACATCCAGGTCGCCACGCAGCTGCGCGATGGGCAGCGGCAGGTGGGGCGTGGCGATCAACTCCGGACCGGCCAGATGCTGTTCGCGCAGCTTGTTCCACAGGCTGGCGGCACTGTGGCCGCCATCCTGCATCGTGATGCTGGCGCAGCCCACCGTGATGTCCAGGCCGTTGCGGAGCATGAACGCGGCGAGTGCAGCCCACAGCATCATGATCACACCGCCGTTGCGAAACTCGGCGTCGGTGCAAGACCTGCCCAATTCGGCGATGCGGGGACGCAATGCATCGATGCCGGTCAATTCGAATTCGCGGTCGCTGTACAAGCCGCCGGCTCGCCGGGCCGCAGCCGGTGTCAGGACGCGGTAGGTGCCCACCACCTGCGAGGGCGCGTCGTCGCTGTCCTGCGTGCGCACCAGGAGGTGTTCGCAGTGGTCGTCGAAAGCATCGACGTCGAATCCAGCCGGCGTACCGGGAAGCGGGCTCAAGCGGGCACCCATTTCTTCGGCAAACACGCGGTAGCGCAGCCGCTGGGCCTCACGCACCTCCTCGGCGCTGCTGGCCCAAACCGCATGCAGGCGGGTTGGCGCCGTCGCAACCGGAGGTAACTCGGGCGGGCGGTTCGTTGAGAGTGATGCCAGGACGTTCATGTGCTCCATGGTGGGCCGCCTTCATGACCTGGCCATGAAGGCCGCGTGTCAGCGCGGTGAAGGCTGCACAGCCCCCGCGCTGGCTGCGCCGGGCCTGCGAACTTCAGCAGTCGGGTGGCGCAACTGCTGGTGCAGGCACCAGAATGGGAGCTTCCGCAGCCACCTACCCAGGCCACGCCATGCTGAAGTTCTACTACTCGCTCGCACCCAACCCCATGAAAGTGGCCCTCTTCCTGGAAGAGTCGGGTCTGCCTTACGAGGCCCTGCCGGTGGACACGCGCAAAGGTGAGCAGCATGCCGCTGCCTACACCGCCTTGAATCCCAACGCCAAGGTGCCGGTGATCGTCGACGGGCCGACGACGGTCTTCGACAGCAATGCGATCCTGCTGTATCTCGCAGAGAAGACAGGCCAGTTCCTGCCCGCGCCCGAGGACCGCGGGTCCATGCTCTCGTGGCTGATGTTCGTGGCTTCCGGCATCGGGCCTTACACCGGCCAATGCGTGCACTTCAAGCACTACGCGCCCGAACCCAACCCCTACGCGCTGAATCGCTATGACTTCGAAGCCTGGCGGCATTGGCAGATCCTCGACACCCACCTGGCAGACCGACCCTGGATGGTCAGCGGGCACTACACGCTGCTGGACATGGCTGTCTGGGGCTGGGCGCGAGCCGTGCCCTTTGCGCTCGGCGCCGAAGCCTGGGCGCAACTGCCCCACGTCAAGCGGCTGCTGGATGCGGTGAACGAGCGGCCTGCCGCGCTGCGCGCTGCTGCGCTGAAGGACCGCTACGCCTTCAAGGCCGAGCTGGATGACGAGGCGAAGCGGGCGATGTTCCCGCAGAACGCAAGACTCAAGGGCTGATCGGCATGAACATCCAGGCACTGGCCTTCGACACGGGCGGCACGGTACTCGACTGGCACGGCGGACTCGTGCGCGCCCTGCGCCGCACAGGCTCGCGGCACGGCATCGAACGCGACTGGCATGCGATGGCCAACGACTGGCGGCGGCGCACGATGCAGCACATCGTCGGCCAGGTGCATCCCGCCTTCCACATGGACGACGTGCACCGGCGCGTGCTCGACGAAACACTGGCCGAGTTCGACCTGGAGCTGCTCACGGCGGTCGAGCGCGACGAACTCTGGCGCACCTGGCACCAGCTCGACGCCTGGCCCGACTTCGCGCCGGCACTCGCCGCACTGCGCCAGCGCCTGCCCGTGGTGTCGTTCACGATGTTGCCGACGGCGCTGGTGATGGACGTCTCGCGCCGCAATGGCATCAGCTGGGACGCGATCGTTTCGTGCGAGATGATCGGTGTCTACAAGCCGAACGCCGAGGCCTACCAGACCGCAGCACGCTGGCTGAACCTGCCGCCGCAGGCGATCCTGATGGTGGCTTGCCACAACTTCGACCTCAACGCCGCGCAAGACGCCGGCATGCGCACGGCCTTCGTCAGGCGGCCTGACGAGTGGGGCCCCGCCGGCCCGCCCGATCCGAACCCGAACAGGCCCTACGACTTCATCGAGGACGGCTTCGACGGCCTGCGCCAGCGCGTGCTGGCGGCACTCTGACGCAGGGCGCGAAGCGCTCAGACCGACTTCCGCCTGGTCGAATGTTTCGACGCCACCTCCGATACCTGCACGCTGACCCCGAACTGCCGGTTGAAGCAGCCGCTGCACAAGGCGCTGGCAGCCTACTTCGCCGAACCCGATGGCCTGCCGCTGGCCGACGTGGCGCCGCCGGTTGGCCGCAGGCCCGGCAGCCGGCCCCGCGCCGTGGGCGTGGCACTGCCACGCAGCCCCCGTCAGCGTTCGACCTGATTCAGATTGACGGTTCTGACCTGGGCCTCGGTCGTCAGGATATCCCGCAACACATCGGCCAGGCGCCGGCCGGGCACGAGCTGGACATAGCAGCTCGGTGACTGATTCGGCCGGCAGATAGCCGCCGGGAGCAGGCGGAAACCGTGAGCCCGACCCATCCGTTCGACATCCTGCGTGGTGGTGCCCGCTTCGACATGCAGGCCGAACGTCGCGGGCGCCGCGTTGGCTGTGCTCAGTTCGCCCTTCAGGAGGCTGTAGACCACGTCCCCGCGCGGCGGCGACAGCGTGCCCATGGTCAGCGCGCCGGCCGACTCCAGTGGCTCAACGATGGACGGGCCGCGCAGGAACAGTTCGCGCGTGGCGCTCAAGCGGGCGCCCGGGTCGGCCCCGTTGACCGCCGTCAGCAACTGGGCCAAGGGGGCTCGGGACAGGTCCCCCGCGACAGCCGCTGTCGTGCTCAGGCCCAGCACTGCGGCGGCAAGGAATACTCTGCGCTGGCGTTCAGACACCGGGCAGCGACCGATGCACCCCGGCGATCCGATCCGGGGCACCCCGTCGGAGCGACATGCCGACAACGGCGATGCCCATCAGCATGCAGGCCCAGGTGGAAGGCTCGGGCACTTCGGCAACGCTCCAGGTGAACACCGGGCTGCCCCCCACGGCCGGCCAGAACGCGTTCACGGCTGCGACGGCGTTGTTCATGATCAGCATGTCGGCTGCGTCCAGCGTGCCGCCGACATTCACGACGTTGATCTGGATGCCGGTGGCAGCCCAAGCAAAGGCACTGTTCAGCACCGCCATGTCCTGGGCGTTCAGCACGTTGCCCACCACCTGACTCGGCTGCATGATGTCGTTGTTCTGGTTGTAGGTCGTCGCCGGCCAGGGTGCCGCACCGGTCGCCGCCGGGTCGGCATGGGTGCCTTGGGCCGCAGGCGTCAGGACCATCAGGATGCCGTTGGCCAGGCCGTTGGTCGAAAAGGACCGGGAACCCACCGGAATGCCGCCGGCGCCGGCCCCTGGGGTGGCGATGAGCTGGGCCGAGAACAGGTTGTAGGCAACGGTGAAACCGATGGCGTGGAACAACTCATGCTCCGCTGTGTTCAAGGGGTCCGGGTTGTTGCCAGCGGCATCGAATTCGTCGGGAAACTCCGTGCGGGCGGAAATGGGCAGCCCCGCGCCGTTCGCCGTGAACAAGCAGGTCGCCGCAGTGTCGCCGGCGCCCAGGCCGCACAGCGACGCGACCGGCGGATTCTCCGGAGGCGGCACCGCCGCCAGGACCTGAACCGCCGGCAAGGCCAGCATCAGCGCCGCGCAGGCCCCGCCCAGCGTGCCGAGGAGCGTTGGGTGGTTTGCTTGAGATCTTGCAGCCATGGTCGTCTCCTCGCAGGTGTCTAGGAAGTGCCGTCTTGCGCCAGCGGCGGGCAAAAAAATCCTAGATTCGAGGCGCGCCTGGCGCAACCCCTAGCTTCGACGGGACGTCGCAAGCACCGTCCAAGCCCGCTTCCACCGGGTGATGGACACCATCGATCGCCTGCCGCAGACCGGCGCCGCGCACGCTGCGTTGACGGCCAGGCTCAAAGAAACCGCGCGAACTGCTCGATGTCTTCCGGGAACAACTGCCCCGTCTCCAGCGCCAGCACCCGGCCATCGCGACCCCGTACAAGGGTCACCGGCAGGCCCTTGGGCTTGGGCAGCAGCTGCGCAACGGCCGGTGTGACCAGGCCGGCTGGGAAGGTGTAGCCCCGCTTGTCCAGGTAGGCGCTGGCGTCCTCGGCCTGGCGGTCGATCGACAGGCCCAGCATCTTCAAGCCACGCGCCTTGTGGGCCAGCCAGAACCGGTCCATCCAAGGCGTCTGCTGGGCGCAGAAGGGGCACCAGCTGGCCCACCAGTACAACAGAAGGACCTGGCCATCGGCGTCGGCGGCACGCCAGGGCGAGCCATCCAGCAGCAGGACATCGGGCAGCGCCAGCGGGCTGCCCACCTGCGGCGGCGGCCTGGCGGGGTCTGCGCCTTGCGGCGCCGGCTGGGCCCACGCGGGTGACAGTACCGAGCCGGCCAGACCGGCCAGTGCCAGCCGGCGTGAGCAGTCAGAACGGCGGCCCTGGTTGACCATGCTGCGCTCGGCCTGGGCTCGGCAAGCCGCTCAGCGATGGACGCCGCGCGTCAGGCGCTCGGCTGCCGGCAGGCTGCCATCGGCGTCGATTTCCAGGGCCACCTGGGTGCACACGGCGCGGCACAGTGTGGCCACCCTCTCGCTTTGCAGACGGTAGAAGACCTGCGTGCCTTCACGCCGCTTGCCCAGCACGCCGGCGCGGTAGAGCGTGGCCAGGTGCTGCGACATATTGGGCTGGGTGGTGTCGATCTGCCCGAGCAATTCGGTGACATTGCGCTCGCCGTTGCACACCGCGCTGATGATCTTCAGCCGCACCGGCGTCGACAACAGCCCGAACAACTCGGCAGCCGATTCAAAGACCCGATCTTCTTCGCCCTTGGCAGTCACGCTATACCGTCCTGATGGTGGTTGAGATATCACTGTATCCGTACGCGCCGATGCGGTGGCTGGCGGGGCCGCCGATGTTGTCGTCGCTCATGTCAGGGCTTGATGTAGGCGTAGCCCTGACCTTGCAGCTTGGCCAGGCGCACCACGCCCGAAGGCGTGAAGTCGGCTTCCTGGATGAACTGGTCCTTCTTCAGGCCCCGGTTCTTCAGCGTGATCTCGCAGATCTCGAAGCTCACGCCGCGGGCTTTGAGTGCCGAGATGAGCGGCGCATAGTCGGTGCCGTTGGCGGCCTTCGCACCCTCCATGAGCATGTCCACGCCCTCGGCATGGGTGACGACCGTGATCCTGGCCGTCGGGTCGGTGTCGATGTGGTTGCGCAGGTTGCGCAAGCCTTTCAAGCCCTGGGCGACGGCGTTGTCGACGTGGTAGACGACCTTGTCTTGCGCCAAGCTGGCCGTGGCGGCCAGCAGCAGGGTGCTGGCTGCGATCCAGGTCTTCAGGGTCATGGTGCTGCTCCAGAAAAGAGGGCTGAGGACGGGCGATGCCGGTACTTCGCAATCAGGCCTGCGCCATGCCCGGGTTGTTCTGCATGCCGACCAGCGTCGGCGTGTTGATGCGGCGCGCCTGGACGCGTCCGCCTTGCGCCTTCAGCCAGGTCTCGACGTGCTCCCAGACCGGCTGCACGCCGGGCAGGTTCCTGGCTTCCTCGGCCACCGGCGCCCAGCCGGCCACCTTGTACTTCTTGGCCGCGTCCAGCGGCTTGCCATTCAGGCGCAGGTCGGTGATGCGGCGGCCCATCTTTTCGCCCGGGTTCACCGTGTAAGCCAGGCCGCCGACGCGCACCATGTCGCCGCCCTGCTGGTAGTAGGGGTCGGGGTTGAACAGGTTGTCGGCCACGTCTTCCAGGATCGTCCTGATGGTCTCGCCCGTCATCTCGGTGAGCGTGGCGTAGGGGTAGGTGATGGCCAGCTGGTCCATCATCAGCTCGCGGGTGATGGTGTCGCCGGGCAGCAGGCTGGTGCCCCAGCGGAAGCCCGGCGAGAAGGCGATCTCGGCGCCTTGCACGTCCATCATCGCGTCGCAGATCAGCTGGTCCCAGCTGCCATTGAAATTGCCACGGCGGTAGAGCAGGCCGTCGGTCACTGCCAGCTTCTCGGCCAGCTGGGCTTCAAAGGGTTTGCGCACCTTGGTGATCAGCGCGTCCATGTCGGGGTCGGCGCGCAACTGGTTGGCGAAGATGGGCAGCAGGCGGTAACGGTAGTCCACCAGCTGGCCGCCCTTGATGTCGAAGTCCATCACGCCCAGGAACTTGCTGTTGCTGCCGGCGTTGGTGACCAGCGTGGTGCCGCCCGCGTTTTTCACCGGTACCGCCACCGGCACACCGTCGTGGGTGTGGCCGCCGAAGATGGCGGCGATGCCGCGCACCCGGCTGGCCATCTTCAGGTCGACGTCCATGCCGTTGTGCGACAGCACCACGACGAGCTGCGCGCCTTTGCCGTGCGCTTCGTCGACCATGGCCTGCATGTTCTCGTCCTGGATGCCGAAGGCCCAGTCGGCGACCAGGTAGCGCGGGTTGGCGATGGGCGTGTAGGGGAAGGCCTGGCCGATGATGGCCACGCTGACGCCGTTGATGTTGCGCATCACATAAGGCTTGAACACCGGGTCGCCGAAGTCGTTGGTCTTGACGTTCTGGGCCACGAAGTCGACGCGCTGCGCCGCCGCACCGCTTCCAGTTCCCCCCTTGAAGTCCTTCTCGACGATTTCCTTCACCCGCTCCATGCCGTAGGTGAACTCCCAATGGCCGGTCATCACGTCCACGCCCAGCAGCTTGCAGGCATCGACCATGTCCTGCGCATTCGTCCACAGGGCCGTGGCCGAGCCTTGCCAGGTGTCGCCGCCGTCCAGCAGCAGCGCGCCCGGCCGGCTGGCCTTCAGGCGCTTGACCAGCGTGGCCAGGTGCGCGAAGCCGCCGACCTTGCCGTAGCGCCGCGCCGCCTTGTCGAAGTCGAGAAAGGTATAGGCATGCGCCATCGCGCTGCCCGGGCGCACGCCGGCGGCCTTCAACAGCTGCTCGCCCACGAGGTGCGGCAATTGGCCCTGCATGCGGCCCAGCCCCAGGTTGACGCTGGGCTCGCGGAAGTGGATGGGCTTGAGCTGCGCATGGCAGTCGGTCATGTGCAGCAGGGACACATTGCCGAAGGGTGCCACGTCGTACAGGCCCTGCTCGGCCGTGGCCGCATCGGCATCGGCATAACGCCCCAGTGCCATGCCCGCCGCCGAGGCTGAGGCCATGACCTGCAGGAAATCGCGCTTGGAAAGATTCATGGTTCCGCAATCAACGGTATGGGGCGTGGAATGAGGCCCGCCCTGTGGCAAGCCTGACCGCTGCAGGGCTTACTGGTTGACAGGCGACCTGGGGTCGAGGATGAGCGCCATCACGTCGCTCAGCTGTTTCTCGTTCAGCAATTTGGCGTGGCCGAAGCGCGGCATGTTCGAGCAGGCCGCGTAGGTCTTGCTGTTCCACAGCTTGGTCCAGGTGTACTGGATGATCGGCGCGGAATGGGGGTCGGTCACGTCCTTGACGCCGCGGTTCTTGCCGTAATTCCACAGGCTGGGGCCGATGTTGCCGTAAGAAATTTCCTTGCGATCGATCTCATGGCAGTTGTAGCACTGCGCCCCGTTGGCGCCGGGTGCGGCGCTGCTGTCGGTCCAGGTCATGCCGCGGCCGTTCTGGGCCAGTTTCTCGCCTTCGCGCCAGTCGCCGATGTACTGGCCCCCTTCGGGCCACTTCACGCTGGCCAGGGCCTCGGCCTGGATCTTCTCGGCCACCGCTTCCGGCGGCGGGTTGGGGCCCGAACAGGCGGCCTGGCCCAAGTCCTGGGTCAGTCTGTCGGTCTTGGCGATGCCTTGCTCGCGGAAGCCGGCCTTGATCATGGCCATGGCCTGTTGGTCCAGGTCGGCCGAAGACGGCCCCGTGGCGCAGCCGACCATCAGGCCGGAAACAGCCAAAGCGGCGGTGATGAGGCGGTGTTTGCGTTGCATGGTGAGACAGCTTTCTGGTTTCAGCGCAGGTTCAACGCTTCAATGCCGGCGCGATGGACTCGGCACCTTTGGCGTTGACGCCCATGTAGACACCCAGCGCGACGGTCACGTCGGACGCGTAGCCGGGGTAGGGGAAGCGCTGCTGGCGGTAGCAATCGTTCAGCCGCCGCTGCAGGCTCCACATCTCGCCGCTGGAGACTCGGTAGGCCGGCCAGGCCGCGAAGCCGATGCCGTTGCCCGGGTTCTTCGTCAGGTTGGGCAGATCTTGCAAACGGATGCGCTTGCCTTCTTCACCGTGACAGCTGGCGCAGGAAAAGTCCATCGGCCCGCCGCGGAAGAAGAAGGCGCGTTTGCCCAGTTCGTAGTAGCGGCGCTCGTCCGCGTGGCCTTGTGGCAAAGCCATCTGCAGGCCCTTGGACTCGGCCGAGATCCAGGCCGACAGCGCCGCCAGCGTGGCCTGTTCGCCCTTGTCGAAGCCGGTGTTGGCGATCTCGGCGGCATTGAAGCCCTGCAGCGTTTCCATGCAGGTCAGCAGTCGTGACTCCAGGTCCTGCACGCGGCCGGTGTCGGCGAACCAGCGCGGCAACTGCACCCAGGCGCCCTTGACGACGCCAGGACCCAGGCCCAGGTTGCACTGTTGCAGCGTGACCTTCCTGGGCCCGCGCGCCGTCTTCCAGAGGTCCTCGCCCTTGGCTTCGAACAACTCCGCGGGGTTGCCGTCTTCCAGCATCTTGCGGTACTCGGCGATACCGTCGGCGGCGGACTTTTGCGCGAAGGTGCTGGCCGTGGCGGTCAGCGCCAGCGCAGCGGCAACAGACATGAGGAACTTCATGGTGTGTCTCCAAAACCAAGCTTCCCGCCGCGGAACCGGCTTTGCCGGACCGCTGGCGGACGGCCCCCCTGGGGGGTAGCGAGCGCTAGCGAGCTTGGGGGCTCAAGATACCGTCGCTTCGTCGGTGCGCGTGTCACCCTTGTTGTCCTTCCAGTTCACGGCGATCTTGTCGCCGGCCTTGGCGCCCTTGACATTGAACTGCAGGAAGGGGTTCTTCGAGACCGACATGCCCCACTGCGCGCTGAGCACGGGCTTGCCATTGAGCTGGGCTGTCACTTCCTGGATGTACCAGGCGGGGATGGCCTTGCCGGCGGCGTCCTTGCGCAAGCCGGTTTCCATTTCGTGGTTCATGAGGACGCGAACGGTGGCCTTGTCGCCAGCCATCTGGGCGCGGATGCGCATCGGATCTGCCATAGTCAATTCTCCAAAAGAGAGGGGTTCATCGAATCAAGCGGCCGCCGCGGAACCGGCTTCGCCGGGCCGCCAGCGGCGCCCCCTTGAGGGGGAGCGCCGAAGGCGCTACGGGGGTGGGTCTTTTCACCCGCCGCAGCCGCCCAAGGTGACCTTGACTTCCTTCTGTGCGAACAGCACACGGCCGTCGCCCATCATGGCCACGGCGTAGACATTCGACGACTGGCCCATCTTCACGCGCGTCGAGAAATTGGCGTCGACGGCGTCACTGACTTCGAACATCGCCGACATCACGCTGGGGTTTTTCTCGACCAAGACCAGCAGGCGCTTCACGCCGGGCAGGGCGGTGGACACGCCCACGGGCACCACAGCGCCGTTCTCGGCAATGTCCGGGCCGGTGATCGTCACGTCCTTGCTCTCGGTGGGCGCGCTGCCGCCCAACAGTTTCACGAGCTCGGCCATCGTCTTGACTTCGAAGGCGGCGGCGTTGTAAGCGGCGTGTGCCAACTGGGGCAGCAGGCCGGCTGTGGCCATCAAGGCAGCCAGCCGGGCCGAACGGGACAGCAGTTCTCGGCGATGCAACATCTTGGACTCCTTCATGCTTGATTCTTGACGGACAGGGTAATGAACGCTGGGCTCGGCTTGCAGGGGGCGAACCCGGGCCTTGCCGCTACTGGCTGGCGCCAGCCGCCAGCCACCCGGCCAGCAGCCTGGCATCGCCATCGGACAAGGTTTGCGCCGGCATGGGAATGACACCCCACAGGCCCTGACCACCGGACTTGATCTTGGCGGTCAGATAGGCCTCGGCGTCCGCCCGTGCGCCGTGCCGGGCCGCGATATCGCGGAAGGCCGGACCGACGATTTTGCGCTCAAGCCCGTGGCAGGCCGTGCAGTTGTTCTTCTGCGCCACAGCCAGCGCGGCGGCGGCCGGGCTGTTGACACTGGCACGGGGCGCCACAGCGGCAGCGGCCAGCGCGGTGGCTGCCGCTGCGGCCGGGTTGGCGGCTGGCGGCCGGGTCGTGTCGGCGCCGCGTTGCGGGCCGACGAGCCGCTGCTGTTCGGCCAGGTTGCCGTTGTTGTTGCGCGCAAAGTCAGGCAGGAAGGAAGCCACCTGCGCTGCGGTGGCGCAGTCCTTCATGCAGGCCACGACTTGCACATCGGGCTTGCCGCCGTTGCCCATGCCCCGGCCGGGCCACAGGCCGTGGTCGGTGGTGACCCCTTTGCGATTGGGCAGCCGCTGCTGAGCCTGCGCCATCGTGGCGTCCGACAGCACGAAGTCGTCCGGCAGGATGCCCCCCAGGTTCAGCAGGAAGGCCGTCACCGCATAGACCTCGTCCGTGCTCAGCGACTTCGGTGCATTCCAGGGCATCGCGCGGTTGATGTAGTCCCACAGCGTGGACACGGTCGATACCTTCATCAGCGTCGTGCGCCCCGGAAAGGTCGGGTCGTTCAAACGGGCCACGTGCCCGGTCTTCACATCATCCGCGGTGGTGCCGCCAACCAGGGGTGAGAACACCTGATTGGACTCGCCGAACACGCCGTGGCAGGACGCGCAGCGGGCCTCCCAGATGTCCTGGCCCTGGGCCACCGAACCCGAACCTTGGGGCAAGCCTTTGAAGTCGGGCCGCACGTCGATGTCCCAGGCCCGGACTTCCCCGGGCGTGGCCGGGCGACCCACGCCGGGGTAGCCGGCCTGCGCAAGGGCGCCGGGGCCCGCCGTGGCCAAGGCCAGTGCCAGCAGGGACCGGCTGAGGGTTTCACGACAGCTGGACATTCTTCACCTCGCCGTTTTCCTGCACCATCCACGACTGGACCGCGTTGTTGTGATAGGTCGAGCGCGTGCCGCGAACCGCGCGCAGTTGCCGGGTGCTGGGCTGCACATAGCCGGTTTCATCCATCGCGCGGCTCTGCACGATGGCCGGTTTGCCGTCCCATACCCAGTCCAGCGAGAAGCGCGTCAGGCACTTGCTCATCACCGGCCCCTGCAGGCGCGCGGTCTTCCAGTTCTGCCCGCCGTCCACCGAGATGTCGACGCGTTTGACCTTGCCGCGACCCGACCAGGCCAGCCCGCTGATCTGGTAATAGCCCGGGTCCAGCAGCACCTGGCCGCCCGAGGGCGTGGTGACCACGCTCTTGCATTCCTGGGTGCTGCTGTACTGGCGGTGCTGGCCGCCGGGCAGCAGGTCGATGTAGTGCACGGCCTCGTCCTTGGTGCCATAGGGCTGGTCACCGACCTCGATGCGCCGCAGGTACTTGACCCAGCTCACGCCCTGCACGCCGGGCACGACCAGGCGCAGCGGGTAGCCGTTCTCGGGGCGCAGCATCTCGCCGTTCTGGCCGTAGGCGACGAAGACTTCGCCGCTCTCGATCAACTCCATGGGCACCGTGCGGGTCATTGATGCGCCGTCGGCGCCCTCGGCCAGCACGTAGCGGCCGCGCTGGTGGTCGACGCCCGCCATGTCGAGCAGGAGCTTCAGCGGCACGCCGGTGAATTCGCTGCAGCTCAGCATGCCGTGGGTGTACTGGCAGGTGGGCACAGCCACATTGCCCCATTCCATGCCGGTGTTGGCGCCGCATTCGATGAAATGGAAGCGGCTCACCGAGGGCAGGCGCATGATCTCGTCCACCGTGAAGACCAGGGGCTGCTTCAGCATCTTGTCGTCGGAGCCGTTGACCATCAAACGGTGCCTGGACGGGTCGATGTCCCACCAGCCCTGGTGGTGGCGTTCGAAGTGCAGGCCACTGGGCGTGACGATGCCGAACAGGCTTTGCAGGGGCGCGAACGACACCGACGATTGCGCGGTCTGGGTCAGACCCGGGCTGGGCCGGCGCTGCACATTGGACTCGTACTTCGACGGCTTGCCGTAGCCATCGGTGGCCACGCCCTGGCCCAGGCCCTTGCTGTGGGCCGGCAGTTCCAGGATGTTGGCGTCGCCGCCCTCGGTGGGCAGCGGATGGCCTTGTGCCAGGGCGGCGGGCACTGCGGCGCCCGCCAACGCGGCGGCGTAGGCAGCGCGCACGAAATCGCGGCGGCCGGCCTGGGCTTCGCCGAACACGGCGCGCACACCGGCGGGGCTGATGAAGTTTTCCGGTGCCTTGACCAGGCGGCCGGACAGGCGATCGTGAGAACTCACTGCGGCTCCTGGGGCCAAGACTTCATGCTGTCCTCGACGTTGCGATCAGCCGGATTGAAAGCGTTTGGTATTGCATGTGGATATGCAAGTTCACAGATATTAGTGATGACGGATTAAGGAGGGCTCAGTGCTTACCCTGCTCGCAGGCCCTGGGGGCGACTGGCGCCATCCCTCCCGGCCGTGCGACGATGGGGACTCCAAGCCGCAGCAGCGAGCCGATCGCATGAACATCGACAGCATCCATTTCACGCCCTGGGCGGCGCTCGGCGGCGGGGCCGTGATTGCCCTGGCCACGGCGCTCTACCTGTTCGGCACCGGGCGCGTCGCCGGCATCTCGGGCATCGTGGCCAGCCCCTTGCGGGCGGTGCTGACCGGCGCCAGCCTGCGGCCCGAGCTCAATCGGCTGCTGTTCGTGCTGGGTCTGCTGCTGGCACCCTGGTGCTGGCGTCTGTTTGCGCCCTTGCCGACGGCCGCCGTCGATGTCGGCAACCTGGGGCTGATCGCCGGCGGCCTGCTGGTGGGCATCGGTGTGCGCATGGGCAA
>Ga0136641_1000220_pt1 | contig 24294 bp, 23 predicted proteins | sample EliLak1302023Y_FD_115312 | JGI IMG/M metagenome (GOLD analysis project Ga0136641, IMG submission 115312) | Freshwater microbial communities from Elizabeth Lake, Yosemite National Park, California, USA - 13020-23Y | ecosystem: Environmental > Aquatic > Freshwater > Lake ...
ATCAGTCCAGTGGACTGATGGTGCCTGGCGAGGAGCCGGGCCACTGGCCCGGCGCGGCCTGCAAGGCGCAGCCCCCAACGGCGCGATTTGTTGATGGTTGGTCATGGCCCGCCACGAACACCTGCCGATCGACAGGGCGGCGCTGAAGTTTGAGAGATTCGCCGGCTCGCTGCACGCGGGGAAGCCAGTGAGTTCGGTGGCCAGACCCACGGCCCTGAGCGGCGGCCTGTTTTGACGCCGCGACGCCGGGCCACTGCTTGGGGTTTGTGTACACATCTGCCAGAATGCGAAGTCTGGGCGTTTCGGCCCTGAAGGACACCGCATGAAGGTTCCCACTGCAGAAACCCCCAGCGTCGGCATCCGCGAGTTCCGGGCCGCGCTGGCGGAGTACATCGATGCCGACACGCCGGTCACCGTCACCCGCCACGGCCAGGCCGTGGGCTTGTTCGTTCCCCTGCGCCGGCCCAGCGCCGATGATGTGCAGCGCCTGCAGACGGCTGCGGCCAGCTTCCGCAAGGCCATGCCGCTCACCGAAGCTGAGGTCGAGGACATGGTCGCCGACTTCGACGCGTTGCGGCGCGGCCGTCCGCTGCCCGGCCGCAGCGCCAAGTGATGCCGGCTCGCCCGATCGGCCAGCAGCTACGAGCCACTGCGTGTGCCTGCGCTGGCGCGCATCGGCCAGCGCGATCAACACGACTGGCAGGTGCTGGCCTGCGCCCTGCTGCTCAACTGCCCCATCTGGACCGAGGACCGGGACTTCTTCGGCACCGGCGTCGCCACCTGGACGACGGCCCTGGTCGAGCTGTACTTCGCCGATCCCGACCCAGGGCCGGCGGAACACTGACCCGCGTCCGATGAGCAAAGCCGAGACCCGCGCTGAACTCATCGACCCCGCCCTCAACGCCGCTGGTTCGGGCGCGGTGCACGAAGGTCGACATCGCCGACGACTTGCTGACCCACCAGAATCCCCAGCGCGCGGTGATCGCGGCCAGAGCCTGGCGCGAACAGCCGGTCGGATCGGGGGCGAAGGGCAGCACCTGGCCGGCAAGAAACCTTCGCCGGACGGTGCCGACTGGCTGCTGCACGACGGACACCGGTCATCCGGATTCCTGCGACAGCTGAAGGTCGGACAGCGGCCTCTCGAGAGCCGATCGCGAGCACCGGCATCCGACTCAGCAACTTCGTTCGCTGCCTTGGATCGGCCTCGACGAAGCATGAGTTCATTCTTGCAGTTGACGGGTCTTTGGGAGGCCGGCCGCTTCGAAAGCAGCCTGACGTTCAAGCGCGGTCGTCTTCGGCTGTGAAGATCACATTGCGTCAAGGAAATGGCTGACAGACTCGGGTGTCGAAGTGCGGGCTGTGATGCTCGCAGCCTCACGAGGCGTACTTTTTGACTTTGTACCTCAAAATATGTTTTTAAGGTACAATTCGCTATGCTCCGCGCCCAAGCCTCAAGCCCGCTCTATGCGGCTTTCGAGGGGCCTGTCAGCACCCTGTACGCGGAATTGGTCGAGCGAGCGCGCTCCGAAGGCCAGTTGCTGCCCGGAACGCCGGGTTCGCTTGCCCTGCGCGAACGGCATGGCTCGGGCGCGTATTGGTACCGCCGCTACTACCCTTTGCCGAAGCTGCCCCAGGTCGAAGACTTCGTCTGCAAGCTGGAAGACGAAGCAGACCACGATGCCATGCGCAACCGCATCGAATCGGCCACCTGGAGCCAGGAACAGGTGCGAATGCTGCGCGCTCTGGGCATGCAGGTCGCCGACAAGGACGCGGCGCTCGTGTTGGTCGAGATGCACAACCGCGGGCTGTTCGCCGCCGGCTTGGTGTTGGTCGGGACGCTGGCTTACATGGCATGGCTCAACGAGTTCGGTGTGCGTGCCCTCAGCTCGCGCACCCAGGACATCGACCTGGCGCGGCGGCACGCCCTCAAGCTGGCGACGCCGATCTCCTTCATGGAAGTCGTGCAAGCGACCAAACTGGGCTTTTTTGCGATACCGGGAGGCCTGTCTCCGTCCGCGCCGTCGACTTCGGTCAAGCAACCCGGCAGAGAAGGTCTGCCGGTGGACATCCTGACTTCGGGCACGGCGTTGGGCCAGCTGGTTCATCTGCCGGAGCTGGACTGGCATGCCCAGTCGGTCCCTTACTTCGACTACCTGCTGACTTCGCCGCAACAGGCCGCGATGCTGGCTGGCGGGCACTGCGTGCCGGTCAATGTGCCGGCGCCGGCGAGACTGGCATGGCACAAGCTGTACTCGAGCACCCGGCGTTCGAACGACACGGCCAAGGCTGACAAGGATTTGCGGCAGGCCGCAACACTGCTGGCTGTGCTGGTGGAGCGCGACAACCTCGGGCTGTCGACGACGGTCAGGGCGGTGCCCAAGGAAGTGCTCGGCGCAGCCCGTCAGCGCCTACCCGCGCTGCAGGGTCTGCTCGCGCCACATCCGCAGGCACTGGACGAGGTCGAGCGCGCCCTCCACGACGTTGCCTTGCCGTGAGAGTTGACTGACGATGGACCACCGGACTGCAGACGCTGGCGGCTTTCCGCTTGTGGCCGTCAAGCGCCACCCAGCGAACCACGGCGGCTGACCGCTGAGGTGCACCTACCGATCGGCGGGCGTCGACGTTCCGGCGTGCAAGTCACACCGGTCTGGCGGACAGCCTCACCTTGTTCCCGCCGGCTGCGCTGGTGCCCTGCTCGCGGTTCCATCGCTTGGGGCGGTGCAGCGACAGCGATTTCCAAGGGGCTGGCACCAACACGGCGATCCAGGGCGTGGTTTCAGCCCTTGACCACGCCCACCGCGGCAAGCCCAGGGGCGGGATGCCGGGAACCGGCTCGTTCATCGACCTGCACCCGCACGGCGTGCTGGCCGCCGGGCTGGACATCGGCGCCCAGGTCACGGCCCTCGGCGATCTGCGGCTGACGCTGCCCGGCATGCGCCGGCAGGCAGCGCATCAGGTCAACCACATCCATCTGCCTGGACCGAATCCGCAAGCAAGCGCTCGGCATCGGCCCGCGACTGCCAGAACCCGGCGTCGATCAACTGCTCGGCACCGCTGCGTTCGTTGACCAGCCAGAACTGCCGGCCGTCCGGGCTGAGCCTGGCGACCTCGCCGGTGTGGCGGCCAGCGGTCACGCGGCGGCCCACCGCGTTGGCGGGGAAGCCGGGCTGGCGGGCCAACGCCAGCAAGGGCACGGCCTCTCGGCCATCGCCGGCCAAGCGCAGCCGCTGCACGATGGGGGCGAGCAACGGGTTGGCCACGTCCGCCGCCGACAGGAACACCACCACCTTGGCCTGCGCGCGGCTCAGCGCCACATTCACCAGGCGCTGCGCCTCCTCGGTGTGCAGGAACGGCTGGCTGCCGTCGGCCGGGTCGAACAACACCACGGCGGCCTCGCTGCCCTGGGCGCGGTGGACAGTGCTGACCTTCAGCGACTCCGGCACACCGCAAGCCCGCAGCCGCTGGCGGATCAGCGCGCGCTGGGCACGGAAGGGCGTCAGCACGATCAGCTCGTGCGGCTGCCAATCGCCACCGGCCAGCGCCGCCACGACCAGGCCGGCAATCACCGCGGCCGATTCGGCCCGCACCGGGCCGCGCTCGGCGGCGGACCAGGCGCCATCGGTCTTCAGCCTGTGCACATGCACATGCGTGTCGGCGGTGATGTCACCCAACGCCCGGCAGCGTGCGGCTTGCCAGCCCGGCTGGGCTGCCGCATCGGCGGCCACGCGCAGCACGCCGTCGTAGAACATGTCGCTGACCAGCGCGCTGATCGGCCCGGCCATGCGCGACTGCTCGTCCAGCAGCGCGACCGACGGGCCTGCGCGCGGCTTCTCGGCAAAGGCCGATCGGCCCAGCCAGCGGCGTGCACTGCGGTCGTTGCTGCTGCGCAGCACCGGCGAGAGCTGCTGCGGATCGCCCGCAAACAGCCGCGAGCGGCCCAGCGGCATCAGGGCCAGCGCATGCGCCAGGCTCACCTGGCTGGCTTCGTCGAAGACCAGCAGGTCGAACGGGGGCTCACCGCCCGGGGCCAGCTCGCGCAAGGTCTTCAGCGTGAAGGCGGCACGCGTGGTGGTCATGCTGGCCAGCCGGCAGTGCTGCAGCACCTGCAGCGACGCGGCCCGCAACGCGTCGCGCAGCGCGGCCACGCGGTCGGCCCAGACCTTCAGCGCCGCTGCGTCGCGCGATGCGGCAGCCGGTCGCGCGGCCTCGGCACGCGCCAGCCGGGCGATCAGCTCGCGGTCCTTGGTCGGGATCAGGTGCTCGCGGCCGGCATAGGCGGCCGCATCGAAGCGGGTGCCCAGGCGCTGCACTGCCGCGCGGCAGTGCTCGCGCCGGCCTTTCTCCAGCGCCTTGTCGACCGCGAGGGTGGCCAGGTCCACCGCCTGGTTGGTGGTGGACAGCAGCAGCACACGGGCCTGGGGCCGGCTGTCCAGGTACTCGGCCAGCAGCACGCCCAGGGTGGTGGTCTTGCCGGTGCCGGGCGGCCCCCACAGAAAGGCGCTGCTGTGCTGCACCAGGCCCAGCGCCTGGCGCTGGGCGGGCCGCAGCCAGCGGAAGGGCGCACCGGTCAGCGACGGGCCGTCGTCCACCGCCTGCGGCCGGGCCAGATCGGGCAGGCAGGCCAGCGCGCGCTCGGCCCAGGGCGTGTCCCACCAGGCATCGGCCAGCGCGTTCAGAAAGCGCGGCGGGTACAGGCGGATCAGCCCGTCCGGCCCCGGCGGCGGGCTGCTGGCGTTCTGCAGCACGAGCTCGTCGTCCTCCACCACCACGGCCAGCACGCTGGCCCCACCCTTCACCGGCGCACCCCACCAGGCCGCCGCACCGTCCAGGCGGTCGTCCAGCAGCGCCTGGGCCGAGGCCGCACCCGGCCGCTGGCCTTCGGCATAGACGTAACCGGGCTCCAGGGCGACCCGCCAGAGCACGCCATCGCGCTCGGTGCGCAGCACCTTGAAGTCGTAATACTCGGGCGTGGCCGCCAGCTCGGCGCTCAGGGCCGAGCGCAGGTCGGCAAGGCTCATCGGGATCCAGGTGCGAAAAAGGTGAGCGGCGGACTGTAGCGGGGGCCGCCGCGGCGCCGCGCACGCGATCAGCCCCGGGTGTTCGGCGGTCCGCTGGCGCGGCGCTTGCACCGAGAATGCGGCTTCGGCGCCACGACGGCGCGCACAGGGCACAAGCATGCTGGGCTGGATCTTCAAGAGGCAGGGCAGCAAGCCCGGGCCGGTACCCGCACAAGCCCCAGGCCGCCCGGCTGCGGCGGTGGCCCCACCCCCGGTGGACTGGACGGCCGCGCTGGCCGGCGCGCGCGGTGACGACGAGGCCCTGCTGGCCCTGGCCGGAACCGCCGCGGCACCGCTCCCGTTCAAGCAAGGCGCCGTCGAGGCCCTGACCGGGGAAGCGGCGCTGCGACGCGCCGAGCGCGCCTTCCGCAACCACGACCGGCGCGTTCACCAGCTGGCCAAGCAGCGGCTGCAGGCCAAGGTGGCCCAGCGCGTCGCCTGCGAGCAGGCCGAACGCCTGCTCCAGGACGCGCGCAGTCTGGCCGGCGGGGTGGACGTGCCGGCCAACCGCGTGGTCGAGCTCGACCGGGCCTGGGCGGCGCTGGACGCCGCCGCCCTGGCCACCGCCCAGCGCGATGAATTCCAAGCCCTGTCGGCCAGCCTGACCGCGCAACTGCGACAGCGCGCCGACCTCGCGCAGCAGCGCAAGCACTGGCAGGCCGCTGCCGTGGCCGCCGTGCAGCATCTGCAGGCGGCTTGCACAGCGGCCGCGGCGGGAACGCAGGACCGAGAGGGGCTCGGCGCCGCAGCCAGCACGGCCCGCGACGTGGCCGATGCGCTGCCGCCAGAGGCGGCGGCTGACCCCGCGACGGCGCGTGCGCTGACCGACCTGCAGAGCGCCATCCTGACCGCGGCCGCGCTCGACGGCCACGTGCGGGTTCTCGATCGCTTGCTGGCCGATGCGGATGTGAGTCAGCCTCTGGCGTCCGGCGATCCAGCGGGCGACCCGCCACCCCAGGATGACGCCGATGCGGCGCGCGCCTGGCAGGCCCTGGCGCCACTGGCCGACGCTGGCCTGGCCGCGCTGCTGCAGAACCGGCATGCGCAATGGCAAGAGGCCCGCGAGCGGGCGCGCCAGGCACGGCAGTCGCAGCGGCGTGTACAGGCCCGTGAGCAGCAGCGGGGCCGCCAAGATCAACAGCTCGCAGCTCGGGTCGACCATCTGGCGCAGGCCGAGGCGGCGCTCGACGGCGGGCAGTTGGGCGTCGCCCAGCGCCAGCTGAGCGCCATCGACGACGCGCCGCAAGGGGCCGATGCGTCGGATGCCCTGCAGACCCGCATCCAGGCGGCCCAGGCGCGGCTGGCCCAGCTGCGCGGCTGGCAGCACTGGGCCGGCGGGCGCGCGCGCGACGAACTGCTGCTGCAGGCCGAAGCGCTGGCGGCCGCCACGGTCGGGGGCGACGGCCCGGTCGAGGGCCCGGTCGAGCGCGACCCCGGCGTCCTGGCCGAAGTGGCCCGGCTGTCGATCCGGCAACGTGCCGATCTCATCCAGACCCTGCGCCTGCGCTGGAAGGAAATCGACAGCCTGGGTGGTGGCGGCGAGCAGGCGCTGTGGCGTCGCTTCGACGCCGCCCTGGCGGCCGCGGGCGAGCCGGTGGCGGCGCACATCGCGACGCAGCGCGCGGCGCGGCAGGCCAATCTGTCGGCCCGCCTGGCCCTGCTCGACGTCCTTGAAGCGGCCGGCGGTGCCGCTGCACCGGGTCTGCCTGACGGCGCAGGCGGGGTGGGCCCGGCGCAGGCCATCGCAGCCCAGGAGACCAACGCCGAGCCGTCAGCCGCGGAGCCGGTGCGCCGGCTGGCCAGCGCCCTGGACCGTTTCCAGACCGAATGGCGCAAGCTCGGTCCGCTGGCACACACGGTGCCACGCGCGGCGCAAGAAGCGCTCGTCGCGCGCATGCAGACGGCGGTGAGCCGGATTGAAGCGCCCCTGCAGGCGGCCCGCGCGCGGGCCGCTGCGCAGCGGCTGGCCTTGGTGGCGCGCGCCCGCGCACTGGCCGGCGACGGGCCCGGACCGGCTGGCGATCTGGTCGGCGAGGTGCGGGCCCTGCAGGCCGAATGGCAGCAGCAGGCGAAGGGGCTGCCGCTGGCCCGCGCCGAGGAACAGGCCCTGTGGGTCGACTTCAAGACCGCGATCGACGCCGCCTTCGCGGCCCGCGAGGCGGTCTACGCCGCGCGCAACGCCGAGATCGAGGCCCAGGGTGCCGAGCGCTCGGCGCTGATCGACCGCCTGCGCTCGGCCCTCGGCGACAGCGCGCCGGCCCAGCGCCGCCTGCTGGCCGAGATCGAGACCGCGTGGCGCCGCTGCGGCCCGGCGCCGCGCGCCCGGGCCGCCGCGCTCGATGCCGCCTTCCACGCCGCCCGCGATGCGCTCAGGCAGAGCCTGGAAGGCGGCCAGCTGCGCGCCTGGGGCGCCACCTGTGATGCGCTGGAGGCCAAGCTGGCGCTGTGCCTGGCGGGCGAGCAGCGGCGGGCCGAAGGCACCGACGCCGACGCCGACGCGGCGGCCACCACGGCCGCGTGGTCGGCCTTGCCGGTGTTGCCCGAAGCCTTGGAAGACGCGCTGCGCCGCCGCGCCGGGCTGGCGCCAGCCAGCAGCAGCCCCGTCGCGGCGCCCGATGTCGACGGTCTGCTGCTGGATATCGAGATCGCCTGGGACTTGCCGACGCCACCGGCCTTCGAAGCGGCGCGCCGCGCGCGCAAGTTGCTGGCCATGAAGCTGTCGCTCGAAGGCCGCCGTTCAGCGGTGCCGCAAGGCCACGCCCCGCTGGCCGCCATGGCCCTGCTGCTGGGTTGTGGCGGTCTGGATGCGGCGCAGCGTGAGCGCTGGGCCGCGGTGCGCGCGGCCTGGCGCCTTCAAGGTCGGTAGGGCCTGTCCTGAAAGGCGCCTGGAGCGCCCGACAGCAGGCAGCCGAACAGGCGGCTTTTCAAGGCTTGCCGCGGCGCCCGAAGCGGGATCATCAGCGCTGTCTGAACAGGCCGCCCTGGCCGCTGAAACGCCTACGAGAGCGCATCGCCTTGGCCCACCTGCTGATCATCGACCTGCCCGGCGACCCCGTCAGCGACCTGTTGCGGGCCGCCCTGGCCCGTGGCGACCGCTACACCTTCCTGACTGCGGACCTGGCGCCCTACCGCAGCCAGCCCGCGCTGCAGGCCCTGCTCGACCGCGCCCGCCACCGCGTCGAAGTGCCCGGCCTGGCCGCCGCAGCGGTGGCGCAGCGCGTGCTGGCCCTGCATGCCGTGCAGCCTTTCGACGCCGTGCTGTGCGGGCCCGGCGCCCACCACGCCGACATCGCCCTGCTGGCGCAGCGCCTGCACTGCGCCTTCCTGAATCCCGTCACCGCCGCCTTGCTGTGCGAGCCGCTGCTCTGGCAGCAGCGCTTGCAGCTGCGCGGCCTGCCGCAGCACGGCCTGGTCGGCAGCGCCGGCGCCTGCGGTGCGCTGTGCGACGCCGGCAGCGGCAGTGTCATCGCCTGCGACACCCTGACGCAGGCCGGCCGCCACCGCCTGCTGGGCGTGCACGAGCCGCTGTGGCAGGCCGGGCCGTCGACCGCACTGCGCGGCAGCACCTTCACGCCGCACAGCGGCAGCCCGCGCGCCGGGCCCGACACCATCGAGCGCTACCTGGGCGCGGTGCTGGACGCGCTGGACGTGGACCACGGCGCCACGCACACCGAATTGGTGATCACCGCGCGCGGCCTGCAGGTGGCGCGCATCACGGCCGGTGTGCCGGGCGGCCGCCGGGCGCAGCTGGTGGGCTATGCGCTGGGGCGTTCGCTGCAGGCCGACCTGATCGCCCTGCACTGCGGCCAGGCGCTGCCCGTGGGCTCGGGCGCGTCGCCGCAGGTGGCCGTCCTGCGCACCATCGAGGCCAGCCGCCACGGCCTGCTCGACGAAGTCGTGCTGCCCACCTGGCAAGACCCGGCCATCCGCTGCGTCGACATCGCCCGCCAGCCCGGCCAGGCCGTCGGCCCGCCGTTGAGCGACGCCGACAGCCTGGGTTGCGTGATGGTCTGCGGGCCGTCGCGGGCCGACGCCGAAGACCTGGCTGACCACTACGTGGCCCGCGCCTGGGTGAGACTGCGGCCGGCCAGCGCAGCCGACGGCGCGGCGCCTGGGCTAGAGTCGCCCAACCCCGATGCCGCCCCGGCGCGCCCCCTCGCACCCACACCGGTCACCGTCCAGCCTTGGCCCCAGAACCCAGCCAGCAGCCCGCCGCTGCCCCCCGAACCGAACCGAGCCCTGGCGGGCTGCTCGAAGGCCGTGCACTGAGTTGCCGGCGCGGGCGCCGGCTGTTGTTCGAACAACTCGACATCGCGCTGCCGCCGGGCTCCATCACCTGGCTGCGCGGCACCAACGGCAGCGGCAAGACCAGCCTGATGCGCATCCTGGCCGGCCTGTCGGCACCGGCCGAGGGCGCCGTGCTGTGGAACGGCCAGCCGATCAGACGGGCCGGCCGCGCGGCGCGCCTGGGGGTGATCTATATCGGGCACGCCAATGCGCTGAAAGACGACCTGACGCTGGAAGAGGCGCTGGCCTTCCTGGCGCGCCTGGCCGAGCACGGCCAACCCGAAGCCGCGGCCCGCGCCGCGCTGGACAGGCTGGGTCTGGGCACCCGGCGCAAGGCCGCCGTGCGCACGCTGTCGCAAGGCCAGCGGCGGCGCGGCGCGCTGGCCCGGCTGGCGCTGGACGAGGCCCCGCGCACCTGGATCCTGGACGAACCCTATGACGCGCTGGACAGCGACAGCACGCAGCTGCTGTCGGCCCTGATCACCGGCCATGCGGCGCGCGGCGGTGCCGTGCTGCTGACCAGCCACCAGGACGTCGCGCTGCCGGGTTTGCGTGAACACCGCTTGAACCCGCCGGACGGGCGTGTCCGCGATGCCGCCCAAGTCTGATCTGGGCCAGACAGCGGGAAGGACGGCAGGGCTATAAGCCTGGCTTCAGCATCGCCTCCCTACAATGATTCCAGACTATGTGTGATTGCCTTTCCTCCGCCGCCACTGACACCCATGGACGCCGCGCATGAGCCAGCCGGCTGGCGGCTTGGCCCTGTGGGCGCCGATCTGGACGCTGACCCAGCGCGACCTGCGGCTGGCGGGCCGCCGCCGCGTCGAAGCCCTGCTGCCGCTGGGCTTTTTCATCGCCGCCGCCGGCCTCTTCCCGCTGGGCGTGGGCCCCGAGCCGCAGATGCTGCGGCAGATAGCGCCCGGCGTGGTCTGGGTCTGCGCCTTGCTGGCGGCCATGCTGTCGGTGACGCAGATGTTCTCGTCCGACGAGCACGACGGTACGCTGGAACAGATGCTGCTGGCGCCGCAGGCGCTGGTGCTGCTGGTGGTGGGCAAGGTCTGCGCGCACTGGCTCAGCACCGGGCTGCCGCTGGTGCTGGCGGCGCCGCTGCTCGGTATCGCCTTCGACATGAACGGCGCGGCCATCGCCACGCTGGTGGCCACGCTGCTGGTCGGCACGCCGGTGCTCAGCCTGCTGGGCGCCCTGGGCGGGGCGCTGACGCTGGGGCTGCGCAGCGGCGGGGCGCTGGTCTTCCTGCTGGTGCTGCCGCTGACCATCCCGACGCTGATCTTCGGCACCGGCGCCGTGGGCGCGGTGGAAGCCGGCCTGTCGCCGCGCGCGCACTTTTCGCTGATGGGCGCCATCCTCATCTTCACTTCTTTGGGCGCGCCCTGGGCCACTGCGGCTGCCTTGCGCATCTCGCTCGACTGATGAACCGACCGATGTGGAAACCGATCGCATGAAGCGCACCACCAGCCTGCGCTGGTCCACCTACGCCGCGCCGTCGCGCTTCTACGCGCTGGCCGGCAAGCTGGTGCCCTGGTTCTGGGCCGCCACCATCGTGCTGTCGGCCATCGGCCTGTTCATCGGCTTCGGCATCGCGCCCAGCGACTTCCAGCAGGGCGACGCCTACCGCATCATCTTCATCCACGTGCCGGCGGCCTGGATGTCGATGGTGATCTACGGCGTGATGGCCTTGTTCGCCGTGCTCGGCTGGGCTTTCAACACCCGGCTGTCTTCGATGTACGCCCGGGCCCTGGCGCCCACCGGCGCGATGTTCACCTTCCTGGCGCTGTGGACGGGCGCCTTCTGGGGCAAGCCGACCTGGGGCACCTGGTGGGTGTGGGACGCCCGCATCACCACCGAATTCATCCTGCTGTTGCTGTACGTCGGCTACATCGCGCTCACCGAGGCCATCGACGACGAGCGCCGGGCGGCCCATGCCGGCGCGCTGCTGGCGCTGGTCGGCGCGGTCAACCTGCCGGTGATCCGCTATTCGGTGGTGTGGTGGAACACCCTGCACCAGGGCGCCACCATCAGCATGGACAGCGCGCCCAAGATGGCCGCCACCATGCTGATCGCCATGTTGATCATGACCCTGGCCTTCTGGGCCTACAGTTTCGCGGTGGTCTTCACCCGTGCCCGCGCCATCGTGCTCGAGCAGGAGGGTGATACCGAGTGGGTGCGGGCCCTGGCGGCGCGGCAGACCCGCGCTTGAGGACGAGAACCATGCACTGGAATTCTTACGCCGACTTCGTCCACATGGGCGGCTACGGCCTGTACGTGTGGGGCTCTTACGGCGCGGCGCTGGTGCTGATGCTGATCGAGCCGCTGCTCGTCGTGCAACGCCGGCGCCGGGCGCTGGCGCAAGCGGGTGATGGGGAGACGGCATGAAGCCGCGGCACAAGAAGATCGCCATCGCGGTCGGCCTGCTGGGCGTGGTGGGCGTGGGCGTGGGGCTGATCCTGCAGGCCTTCAACAGCAACATCCAGTTCTCCTACACACCGACACAGATCGCCGCGAAAGAGGCCCCGGTGGGCCGCACCTTCCGCGTCGGCGGCCTGGTGCAGGCCGGCACCGTGGCGCGTGACGGGGTGACCGTGCGCTTCACCGTCACCGACACCGCGAAGACCGTGCCGGTGCGCTACGAAGGCATCCTGCCCGACCTGTTCAAGGAAGGCAAAGGCGTGGTGGCGCAGGGCCAACTGGGCAGCGACGGCGTCTTCGTGGCCCGCGAGGTGCTTGCCAAGCACGACGAGAACTACATGCCCCCCGAAGCGGCCGACGCCATGCAGCGCGCGGCCAAGGCCAAGGCCCTGGTGCAAGCGGCGAAATGAGGTTCCCATCATGATTCCTGAAATCGGTCACCTCTGCCTCTTCCTGGCGCTGGCCGTCGCGCTGGCACAAGGCGTGCTGCCGCTGGTCGGCGCGCAACGCGGTCAGGCCAGCTGGATGGTGCTGGCGCGCCCGCTGGCGCATTGGCAGGGGCTGTTCGTCGCCATCGCCTTCGTGCTGCTGTCGGCTTCCTTCGTGCGCAACGACTTCTCGGTGCTCTACGTGGCCAGCAATTCCAACAGCGCGCTGCCGCTGCCCTACCGCATGGCGGCGGTCTGGGGCGGGCACGAAGGCTCGCTGCTGCTGTGGGTGCTGATGCTGAACCTGTGGAGCGTGGCCGTGGCCCGCTTCAGTGCCCGCCTGCCGCTGCCTTTCGCGGCACGCATCCTGGCGGTGATGGGCCTGGTCTCGGTCGGCTTCCTGCTGTTCATGCTGCTGACGTCCAACCCCTTCGACCGGCTGATCCCGGCCGCCGCCGACGGCCGCGACCTCAACCCGCTGCTGCAGGACCCGGGCATGGTCATCCACCCGCCCATGCTCTACATGGGCTACGTCGGCTTCAGCGTGGCCTTCGCCTTCGCCATCGCGGCCTTGCTGGGCGGCAACCTCGACGCCGCCTGGGCGCGCTGGACGCGCCCCTGGACGACGGCCGCCTGGGTCTTCCTGACCTTCGGCATCGGCCTGGGCAGCTGGTGGGCCTACAACGAACTGGGCTGGGGCGGCTGGTGGTTCTGGGACCCGGTGGAAAACGCCTCCTTCATGCCCTGGCTGGCCGGCACCGCGCTGATCCATTCGCTGGCCGTCAGCGAGAAGCGCGGCGGCTTCAAGGTCTGGACCGTGTGGCTGGCCATCGTGGCCTTCTCGCTGTCGCTGCTGGGCACCTTCCTGGTTCGCTCGGGGGTGCTGTCTTCGGTGCACGCCTTCGCCACGGACCCGCGCCGCGGCCTCTTCATCCTGGGCTTCCTGGTCGTCGTCATTGGCAGCAGCCTGGCGCTGTTCGCCTGGCGCGCGCCCAAGGTCGGCCTGGGCCAGCGCTTCGGCCTGCTGTCGCGGGAATCGCTGCTGCTGGCCAACAACATGATGCTGGCGGCGGCCTGCGGCGCGGTGCTGCTGGGCACCCTCTACCCGCTGTTCATCGACGCCCTGGGCATGGGCAAGATCAGCGTCGGCCCGCCCTACTTCGACGCCGTGTTCGCGCTGCTGATGGCGCCGCTGGTCTTCGTGATGGGCATCGGCCCGCTGACCCGCTGGAAGCAGGACGAGGCCGCCCCGCTGGTCAAACGCCTGGCCCCGGCGCTGGTCATCGCGCTGGTGGCGGCCCTGGGGGTTGGCGCCTGGGCCGGCCGCATCACCCTGCTCACCACCGGCGGCCTGCTGATGGCCTTCTGGATCGTCGCCTCGCTGGCTGTCGACCTGAAGGACAAGCTGTTGCCCGCCGGCAGCAGCTTCAGGCAAGTCGGCCACCGTGCAGGCCAGATCCCCTTGGCCATGTGGGGCATGCTGGCCGCCCACCTGGGCGTGGCCGCCTTCGCCTTCGGCGTTGCCATGGTCAAGACCTACGAGACCGAGCGCGACGTGAAGATGGGCCCCGGCGACAGCACCGAGATCGCCGGCTACCGCTTCAAGATGACCGGTCTGCGCGAGGTGCCGGGGCCCAACTACGCGGCCATGCAGGGCACCATCGAGGTCAGCCGGGGCGACCGCGTCATCGCCACGCTGCTGCCGGAAAAGCGCATCTACCGCGTGCAGAGCAACCCGATGACGGAAGCGGCCGTGGACAGCAACCCGCTGCGCGACCTCTACATCTCGATGGGCGAGAGCCTGCCCACCGGCGAGTGGATCGTGCGCGTGCAGTACAAGCCCTTCATCGTCTGGATCTGGGGCGGCTGCCTGATGATGATGGCCGGCGGCGTGCTGGCGATGAGCGACCGCCGCTACCGGGTGAAGAAGGCCGCAACGGCCGCTGCGCGCGACCGGGAGGCCACGGCTTGAACCGCTACCTGCTGCCGCTGTTCGGCTTCCTGGTGCTGGCTGGCTTCCTGGCTTTCGGCCTGAAGCTGGACCCGCATGAAGTGCCCAGCCCGCTGATCGACAAGCCGGCGCCGGCCTTCAGCGCCGCCAAGCTGTCGCAGCCCGACCAGCGGGTCACGCTGGGCGACTTGAAGGGCAAGGCCTGGGTGCTCAACGTCTGGGCCTCGTGGTGCGCGCCCTGCCGCGACGAGCACCCGCTGTGGGTGGCCTACGCCAAGAATTCACCGGTGCCCATCTACGGCCTGAACTACAAGGACAAGAACGAAGCCGGCGCAGCCTGGCTGCGCCAGCTGGGCAACCCCTACGCCGAATCGCTGACCGACCCCGACGGCCGCATCGGCATCGACTACGGCGTCTACGGCGTGCCCGAGACCTTCGTCATCGACAGCCAGGGTGTGGTGCGCCTGAAGCACACCGGCCCGATAACGCCGGCGGTGCTGCGCGACGAGATCGACCCGCTGCTCAAGCGTTTGAGCCAACATGGTTGAACGCCTGATCACCACCGCGCTGGCGGTGCTGCTGCTGGCGCTGAGCCCGCTGCATCCCGCGGCGGCCAAGGAAGCCGAAGCGGTTGCCGCAGACCCGGTGCTGGAAGCCCGGGTGATGCAGCTGGCCACCGAGTTGCGCTGCCTGGTCTGCCAGAACCAGACCATCGCCGATTCGCACGCCGACCTGGCCGTGGACCTGCGCAAGCAGATCCGCGAGCAGCTGGCCCAGGGCCGCAGCGAAGACCAGATCCGCGACTACATGACCGCCCGCTACGGCGACTTCGTGCTCTACAAGCCGCCCTTCAAGCCGACCACCGCCTTGCTGTGGGTCGGCCCGCCGCTGCTGCTGGCGGGCGCCTTGATCGGCCTGTTCCTGATGCTGCGCGCACGCCAGCGCGCCAGCCCCGATGCTTTCGAACCCGATGCCCCAGATACCCCCGAGGAGCTTGCCGATGGCAGCCCAGCCCGCACCCCTCGCTAAGCTCAAGGCGCAACTGGCGCAGCTCGACGCGCTGGTCGCCGAGGGCGTGCTGACCGGCGCGGCCGCAAAGAAGTCGCGCGACGACCTGGAGCGGCAGGTGGTCGCGGCCGTGCTGCAGTCAGGCGGCGTGGTGGCGGCGGCAGAGCCGGTGGTCGCCGAGCCGCCCGTGCGCGCCCCGCGCAGCCTGGTGGCGGGTGTCAGCGTGTTCGTGCTGGCTTTCAGTCTGGCCGGCTACGCCTGGCTGGGCAACCGCGCGGGCTGGGCCGTCAGCCCCGGCGAGCCCGGCGCCGCGGCGGCGGCCGAACCCGAACGGGCGACGGAGAACGCGCAGATCGAGGCCATGGTCGCGCGCCTGGCCGAACGCCTGAAAGCCCAGCCCGACGACGCCGAGGGCTGGTCCATGCTGGGCCGTTCCTACAACGCGCAGGGCCGCTACGCCGAGGCCCTGGCGGCCTACAAGCGCGCCTACGCGCTGCGCCCCAAGGACGCCCAGGTGCTGGCCGACTACGCCGACGGCCTGGCCGTGGCCAACAACCGATCGCTGGACGGCGAACCCGAGAAGCTGATCCTGGAAGCGGTCCAGATCGACCCGAAGAACGTCAAGGCGCTAGCCCTGGCCGGCACCGTGGCCTTCAACCACGCCGACTACAAGAGCGCCGCAGACTATTGGCAGCGCGCCGTGCAGGGCAGCGACCCGGCCGGAGAATTCGCCAAGCAGTTGCAAGGCGCGCTGAACGAGGCGCGCCAGCGTGCCGGCCTGCCGCCCATGGCCGTGGCGCCTGCGGCGGGCTCGGCCGACCTGTTCGCGCCGCCTGCCGCCGCGGCCGCGCCGGCGCCCGCACCGGCGCTGGCCGCCGGCCAGGAAGCCATCACCGGCCGCCTGACGTTGAAGCCCGAACTCAAGGGCCAGGTCGGCCCCGACGACACGGTCTTCATCTTCGCCCGCGCGCCCACGGGCTCGAAAATGCCGCTGGCCATCCTGCGCAAGAAGGTCAGCGACCTGCCGCTGGACTTCAAGCTCGACGACAGCCTGGCCATGAGCCCGGCGGCGCGCCTGTCATCAGTCAGCCAGGTGGTGGTGGGTGCGCGCATCAGCAAGACCGGCAATGCCATGCCCAGCCCCGGTGACCTGCAGGTGCTGAGCGCACCGATGGCCCTGGGCGCCAGCGGTCTGAAGCTGGAAATCAGCGCAGCGGTTCAGTAAGTCGCGGCCGGCGGCGCGACCAGCGCGCCCTGGATGCCGTGCCGCTTCAAGGCCTCGGCCACGAAGCCGCTGGCCTTGGCGCTTTCGACGAAGGCCTTCAGCGCAGCCTGCGCCAACTCGCCCCGCCCCGCCGGCACACCCATGGCCTGCTCGATGACCATGAAGCGCCCCGGCAGCAGGCGCAGGCCGCCCAGCCGCGCGGCGTCGGCTTCGAGCTGCTGCTTGACGCCCGCCGCCACGTCGGCGCCTTGCGCCAGAAAGGCGTCGACCACGGCCGGCGAAGTCGGTGCCCGCAAAAGCTGTGCGGCCTTGATCTCGCGGCTGAGATAGAGGTCGTAGGCGCTGCCCTTGCCCACCATCACCGTCGTGCCGGCGCGGTCGACCTGGGCGTTGTCGGTCAGCTTCGAGCCTTGCTGGACGAGGTAGGCGCCTTCGATCAGCACATAGGGTGCGGAAAAGCGGATGCCCTCGCCGCGCAGCGGATCGACGGCGAAAAAGCCGATGTCGGCCTGGTTGCCGGTCACGGCCTCGACCGATTTGGCTGCGGCGTCGAAGGCCTTCAGCTCCAGCGGCACGCCCAGCTGTTCGGCCAGCGCACGGGCCAGGTCCACCGACACGCCCATTGCCGCACCGCTGGCCGCGTCCTTGCGGGCCAGGATGGGGTTGCCCAGGTTGATCGAGGCCCGCAGGCGGCCCGTCGGAGCCAGCGCGGCAGTCGCGCCGGCAGGCAGGGCGGCAGGCGTGGCGCAGCCAGCGGTGCCGGCTGCGGCTGCAGCGCCCAGCCAGCTCAGGACACGGCGGCGCGTGGTGGTGACGATCATGGCGTGCGGTCCTGGGTCAGCGTTGAAAAGTGAGCGTGCGGAGCCATCGACCAGTGTAGGCTGAAGGGCGTCTGGCACCGGCCCGGGCCACGCCGCCAACTGACAGCACCATGCGCATCCGCCCTGCCCAGCCTGACGATGCCGCGGCCATCGCCGCGATCTATGCGCCCATCGTCAGCGATACCACCATCTCCTTCGAACTGGAGCCGCCCGGCGAGGACGAGGTGCGCCGCCGGATCGTGGCCACGCTGCGCGTGCTGCCCTGGCTGGTCGGTGTCGACCCGTCCGGCGCCGTCTGCGGCTACGTCTACGCCAGCCGCTTTCGGGAGCGCGCCGCCTACCAGTGGGCGGTGGAAGTCACGGCCTATGTGCGCAGCGACTGCCAGGGCCGTGGCGTCGGCCGGCGCCTGTACACGCAGTTGTTCGAAGAGCTGGCCGGGCTGGGCTACTGCCAGGCCGTGGCCGGCATCACGCTGCCGAATGCGCCCAGCGTGGGCCTGCATGTCGCGCTGGGCTTCGAGCCCGTCGCCCACTACCGCAAGGTGGGCCACAAGCACGGCGCCTGGCGCGACGTGGGCTACTGGCAAAAAGCCCTGCAGCCGCTGCCCGACAGCCCGCTGCCGCCGCGGCCCTACAACGGCGGGGTTTGAGGCCACTTCAGCCGGCCCATGCGGGCTGCATGCCGTGGTCCAGCGCCGAGCGCGCGGCGTTGTCGACATGGGCCATCGCGGCCTGCCGGGCGGCCACCGCGTCGCGGGCGACGATGGCCTGCACCAGGGCCTCGATTTCCTTGACGCTTTGCGCCTGGCGCGGCTTGCGCACCAGCGAGCGCGCACGCAGGCTGGAGGTGCGCAAGACCAGGCGTTCGATGACTTCCAGCGCAATGGGGTTGCCGGCCCCGAGGCAGATGCGGCGGTAGAAGTCGCGCTTGGTGCTCAGCACCTCCTGCAGCACACCGGCGCGGTAAGCCCGGGTCAGCACCTTGGCGTCCTGCACCAGGGCCTGCACCTCGGCGTCGCTGGCCGCTTCGATGAACTGCTCGACGACCATGGCTTCCAGCACGGCGCGCATGCGGTAAATGTTGCGCGCGTCGTCTTCCGAGATGGCGCTGACCGACAGGCCGCGGCTGCCGGCGTCGTCGAGGATGCCCTCGGCCTGCAGTTCGCGCAGGGCCTCGCGCAGCGAGGTGCGGCTGACCGACAGCTGTTCGCAGAGGTCTTTCTCGACCAGCCGCCGGCCCGGCTGCCACAGCCCCGTTTCGATGGCGCTGCGGATGGCCGCGATGATCTTGTTGCGCAGCGGCGCTGACGGCTGCTGCAGCGGGGCGAGACGGGCTTCGGTGGTGTCCATCGAGGCTGTGGGCCTAGGCGGCCTGGCGTTGCAGAAGCTTCATTTCTTGGCCCGCCCTTCGACGTCGCGCGTCGGCGTCTCGGGCCGCATGCCGCCGCGGCGGCGGGCGAAAGTGGCCTCGCCGGTCGCGCGCCAGTCACCGGCCACGGCGGCTTCGGCGTAGGCCGTCCACTCGGGCGCCCAGTCGCCCAGTGTGTAGCCGTGCCAGGGCGATTGCGGCGACAGGCGCGGCAGCTTCAGTTCGTTCCAGATGGCCATGGCCTCGCGCATATAGGGCTCGGCGGGCAGGGCCAGCGGCGGCATGTCGTGCTTCAGCGTGGCATCGATCAGCAGCGTGCCTTCGGTGGGCACACGGCCCGACTTGGGGCCATGGCCGCCGGCGCGGTTGGGCACCACCAGCAGGTCGTCGAGGAAGTTGCTGCGGTAGGCCAGCGACCAGAACACCGCATCGGCGTTCTGCGGGTTGATGTCTTCCGACACCGCGATCACCACCTTGCCGCATTGCGACTGCAGCGTGGCCGCGCCCTGCATGCCGCGCCAGATCTCGGTCTTGGGCGCGCTACGGTCGAACTGCAGGAACAGCACGGGGCGCAGGTTGGTCAGCGGCTCGTGCATCTCGACATGTTTGATGCCGCGCACGCCCAGCGCATGCTTCAGGTGGTCGAGGAACAGCGCCTCGTAGGCCGACTTCTTCAGCACCGACGATTCGCTGGGCGTGACCTGGCTGACGATGGACACGAAGACCGGCTGGCGCTTGCGCGTGATGGCGGTGACGCGCATCGACAGGTTGAAGTCCTCCAGCGCGACGTGGCCGTGGCTTTCGCCGAAAGGGCCTTCGGGTTCCAGCAGCTCGGTGTCGATCAGGCCTTCGATGACGATCTCGGCATCGGCCGGCACCACCAGGTCCACGGTCTTGCAGCGCACTGTGCGCACCGCCTGGCCCATCAGGCCGCCGGCCACGCCCATCTCGTCGACGTCGATGGGCAGCTTCTGCGGCCCGGTGAACAGCACCGCCGGGGCGCAGCCGACGACGATGGCGCACGGCATGGGCTGCCCCAGCTTCTGGTACTTCAGCCAGTGCTGGTAGCCGCCGGCGCCGCTCAGGCGGGTGGCCATGCGCACGCCCAGCCGGTCGTTGGCCTTCAGACCGGCGCGGTAGGTGCCCATGTTCTGGATGCCGTTGTCGGGGTCCTTGGTGACGCACAGCGTGGCCGTCAGGTAGGGCGCGGCGTCGAAGCCCGGCGTCGAGATGGGCACCGGCAGGCTGGCCAGGCCCCCGCCCTTCGCGGTCAGCGCGTCGCCCAGCTGCACCACCTCCTGGCAGGGTGCATCGGTGACCATCACGGGCTGGATGGGCGCGGCCATGGCGCGGGTCCAGACCGCGCCGATGTCCTCGACGCCGACGCCCAGGCCGGCGGCGTAGATCTCGGTCGATGCCGCCAGGCCGCCGACGACGACGGGGATGTCATAGCGCTCACCGTCGGCGCCGTGGACGTTGGTGAAGACGAAGGCGCGGCGCTCGCTTTCGTGCAGGCCGCCCTGGAACTGCCAGCGCATCAACGGGTGCAGTTCGGTGTCCTTGTTGATCGGCCGGGTTATGCGCGTGACGAGGCCGCGGGCTTCCAGGCGGGCCAGGTGTTCCTGGAAATCGGCGGGGGCGCCAGGGGTTTGCGGGGCGGTCATCGTCAGGCTTTCGAAAAGGTTGGCGGGCGCGGCGCGCTCACTTCAGCAGGACCACGCGGCCCATGTTCTGCACCGCGTGGCGGGCCAGCACGGCCACCAGGTTGGCGCGGTAGGCGGCGCTGCCGTTCAGGTCATCGACGAGGTCGGCTTCGGGTACCGTCACGCCGGCCAGCGCGGCGGCGCTGAAGTCGCGGTCCAGCGCGGCTTCGAAGGCCGTCGCGCGAAACACGCCTTGCGAGCCGGCACCCGTCACCGCCACCCGCACGCCCTGGGCGGTGCGGGCGACGAAGACCGCCGCCACGGCATAACGCGAAGACGGGCTGCGGAACTTGGCGTAGCCCGCCGCCTGCGGCACGGGGAATTCGACGCGCAGCACGATCTCGCCCGGCGCCAGCGCCGTGGTGTAAAGGCCGACGAAATAACCGTCGGCCGCCATCGTGCGGCGGTCAGTGACCACCTTGGCGCCCAGGCCCAGCACGGCGGCCGGATAGTCGGCCGACGGGTCGTTGTTGGCCACCGAGCCGCCGATGGTGCCGCGGTGGCGCACCTGGCGGTCGCCGATGGAGCCGGCCAGGCCGGCCAGCGCGGGGATCAGCCGCAGCACCTCGGGCGCCGCGGCCACGTCGGCGTGACAGGTGGTGGCGCCGATGCTCAGCGTCTGGCCTTGCAGGCTGACGCCGCTCAAGCCGGAAATCGCACACAGGTCGATCAGCGCGGCGGGCCGCGCCAGGCCCAGCTTCATCGTCGGCAGCAGGGTGTGCCCGCCCGACAGGAAGGCCGCGTCGTCGTGCGCGGCGAACAGGGCCGCGGCTTCGGCGGCGCTGGCGGGGCGGTGGTAGGTGCTGGGGTACATGCCGGTGGCCCTGCTCAGCCCGCCAGGGCCACGGTCGGCGCGGCGGCCTGGCGCGGCGCCGCCGACACCATCACGATGGCCTTGACGATGTTGTGATAACCGGTGCAACGGCACAGATTGCCTTCCAGTTCGCTGCGCACGAATTCGGGCGCCAGCGGGCCGGGGTGGTGTTCGATCAGGTCCACCGCTGCCATCACCATACCGGGCGTGCAGAAGCCGCATTGCAGCGCGTGCTGTTCCTTGAAAGCCTGCTGCACCGGGTGCAGCCGGCCGCCGGGGGCCAGGCCTTCGATGGTGGTGACGGCGGCGCCCTGCACCTGGGCGACGAGCACGGTGCAGGACTTCACGGCCTGGCCGTTCAGCCGCACGGTGCAGGCACCGCACTGGGTGGTGTCGCAGCCGACGTGGGTGCCGGTCAGACCCAGCGACTCGCGCAGGTAGGTCACCAGCAGCGTGTTGTCGGGCACGTCGCGCTCGACGGATAGGCCGTTGACGGTGAGAGCCAGGGTGGTCATCGTGTGTCCTTTCAAGCGGCGGCTGGCGCCGCGGCCTTGACCTGCTGGATGGCGGTCCAGATCTTGGCCGGCGTGGCCGGCATGCTGATGTCCAGCGGGCCGTATTCGTTGACCAGCGCGTCTTCGATGGCGCTCATCACCACGGCCAGCGCGCCGGTGGTGCCGCCCTCGCCACCGGCCTTCACGCCGAAGGGGTTGGTGGGCGACAGCACCTCGGCGATCTCGTTGGTGAAGGCCGGCAGGTTGTCGAAACGCGGCATGCCGTAGTCCATCAGCGAGCCCATCAGCGGCTGTCCCGAATGCGGGTCGACGAAGCACTGTTCCCACAGCGCCTGGCCCACGCCCTGGGCGATGCCGCCATGCGTCTGGCCGTGCACGATCAGCGGGTTGATGCAGCGGCCGACGTCGTCCACCGTGGCGTAGCGCGTGATCTCGATACCGCCGGTTTCGGGGTCGATCTCGACATCGCAGATGCACGCACCGTTGGGGAAGACCGGCGTGTGCATCTCGTTGTCGCGGCGCACCTTCAGGCCGCCGCGCAGGTCTTCGGGCAGCGTCGGGTCGCCGGCGTGGGCCGCCAGTTCGAACCAGCCCAGCGTGGCGCCCGGGCCGCTGAAGCGGCCGGCTTCGTAGCCGACTTCAGCGGCTGCAACGCGCCAGACATGAGCCGCCAGGCGGCGGCCCTTTTCGATCAGGTCCTGCACGCCCAGCGCGATGACGGTGCTGGCGTGGCGCAGCGAACGGCCCGAATGGGTGCCGCCGCCGGCGCTGACGATGTCGGTGTCGCCGATGGTGATGAAGACGCAGTCGAAAGGCAGGCCCATCAGGTCGGCAGTGACCTGGGCGAAGCTGGTCTCATGGCCCTGGCCCGAGGGCTGGGTGCCGATGACGACCTCGATGGTCCGGGCGTGGACGATGACGTCGGCGCGCTCTTTCGGCGTGCCGATGGACGACTCGACATAGTTGGCAAAGCCCACGCCGAGCAGCTTGCCGCGGGCCAGCGCCTCGGCGCGGCGCTGCGCGATGCCGGGCCAGTCGCCCAGCTGCAGCGCGCGGTCCATGTTGATCTCGTACTCGCCACTGTCGTAGCTGGAACCGACGGCGTTCAGGTAGGGGAACTGGTCGGCCCGCACCAGGTTGCGGCGGCGCAGTTCGATGCGGTCGATGCCGATCTCGCGCGCGGCCTTGTCGACCAGGCGCTCGATGGCGAAGGTCACTTCCGGCCGGCCCGAGCTGCGGTAGGCCTGGGTGCACATGGTGTTGCTGAAGACCGCGCGGGCGCGCAGCGTGGCCACCGGGATGTCATAGGAGCCGGTGATCAGGCCCGAGCCCTTGCTCAGCGGCGACAGCGACACGCAGCAGGCGCCGACATTGCTGAGGTTGTCGGCGCGCAGCGCCAGGAATTTGCCATCCTGGTCGATGGCCAGCGAGACCTCGGTGACCAGGTCGCGGCCCTGGTAGTCGGTCAGGAAGGATTCCGAGCGCTCGGCGCGGAACTTCACCGGCAGGCCGAGCTGGCGCGAGGCCCACAGCACCAGGCCAAATTCAACGTACAGCCGATTCCGCGTGCCGAAGTTGCCGCCGACGTCGTAGGACAGCACGCGGATGGTCTTGGCGTCCACGCCCAGCACGTCGGCCACTTCGCGCTTCTGGCGCACCGCGCCGCCGCTGCCGGCATACAACGTGTAGCGGCCGGTGGCGGCGTCGTAGTGGCCCAAGGCAGCGCGCGGCTCCAGCGGCACGCCGGTGACGCGGGCTATGTGGGTCTTCATCGTCACCACGTGGGCGGCGGCGGCGAAGGCGGCGTCGGTCGCGGCGATGTCGCCGAAGGTGGCGTCGACCAGCACGTTGTCGGGCAAGTCATCCCAGACGCGCGGCGCGCCGGGCTCGGCGGCGGCGGCGGTGTCGGCGACCCACGGCAGTGCTTCGTAGTCGACCATCACCGCGTCGGCGCCGGCGGCAGCCTGTTCGCGGGTCTCGGCGACGACCATCGCCAGCGCTTCGCCGACGTGGCGCACGCGGTCGGCCGGCAGCAGGCGGTGCGGGCCGACGAAGACGGGCGTGCCGCCGCGGCCGGTCAGCTTGAGGTCGAACTGCGTCGACGGCACCGGGCTGTGGTTGATCGGCTTCAGTCCGTCACGGGCGCAGTCGGCGCCGGTATAGACGGCGCGCACACCGGGCAGCGCCAGCGCCTCGCTGGCGTCGATGGCGACGATGCGCGCATGCGGGTGCGGCGAACGCACCATCACCGCCCACAGCTGCCCGGGCAGGCTGAAGTCGTCGGTGAAGCGGCCCTGGCCGGTCAGCAGGCGCTCGTCTTCCTTGCGCTCCAGCGGCTGGCCGATGGCCTTGAAGAGGCGGTCGTCCATCGCCTCAGGCTCCCGCTGGTGCGTCGGTGACGGCCTGCCAGTCGGCCAGCGCCAGGTAGCGGTCGACATCGGTCAATGCGGGCCCGCCGCGGCCATATTGCGAACGCAGGTCGAGCACGGTCTGCATGCCGTCGTGCAGCACGGCAGCGCCGGGTGTCAGGCCCGAGCGCGGCGACAGCAGGCTGTTCATCACCGCGCCGACCACGCCGGGCTTGATCTCGGGCATGCGGGCCTGCAGAAGCGCCGCGGCGGCCTCGCGGTGGGCGGGGGCCAGCGTCCAGGCCAGGCCTTGCAGGTAGCCGCGGATGAAGGCCTGCAGC
>Ga0136641_1000221_pt1 | contig 24252 bp, 26 predicted proteins | sample EliLak1302023Y_FD_115312 | JGI IMG/M metagenome (GOLD analysis project Ga0136641, IMG submission 115312) | Freshwater microbial communities from Elizabeth Lake, Yosemite National Park, California, USA - 13020-23Y | ecosystem: Environmental > Aquatic > Freshwater > Lake ...
GCAATGTTGAAGCGCATTCGCGAGCCAGCGCATCTGCTATTTCAGGCACCAGCGTGAAGGTTGCGCGCGCTTGTAAGCTGTTCATGCCGTGTCCACCGGCTTCTGCACCTTGTGCCACGATCATCGCTGCCCCGGCTTCTAAACAAACCGGCAATTGCTCTAGCCGTTGAATTTGACAAATCAAAGGTATGCCGCGTTTGGCTATTCGCGCCGCAAAGGGACGCGGGTCGCCGAATGACAGCATCAATGCAGCGGGCTGGTGTGGCTGATCAAGCAACCAGTCCAATGCGCTCGTATCCTCGTCCAATTTCCAGGCAATGAATCCGCAGCCCAGACGGGCTAAAGCATCTTCATCCTCCTGCAAATGTTGGATAGCAAGTGAATGCTCTGTTTGCAGCCAACTCAATTCGCCATAACCACCGCCTAGCAAACCCAAAGCGCCAGCGCGGGCACATGTGGCCGACAGTGCACCGCCTGTTGCAAGTGCCATGGGTGCAAGCGCAATAGGTGTGGTGAGCTTGAAAGCAGTCGTGAAACGTGTTTGCATCAAAAAATAATCAGTGGTCGATTGGTGGGCGTAAACACCGAGTGTTCAATCCACCAAAGCCTGCGCCACCAACGCTTTGAGCATGCGCCGGTAATGCGCCCGCAACGGACTGGGTGACTGGGTCATGTACACCGTGCAAATGTGTTCTTTCGGATCGGCCCAGAAATACGTGCCCGCATAACCTGCCCACATGAATTCACCCGCGCTGCCGTGCACCGGTGCCATGCCATCTGCTTGCCGCACCAGAAAACCCAGACCAAAGGTATAGCCTGGCGAGCCGAGCAGCAACTGACCGGGGTTGATGGGCGTGGCAATGGCTGACCCCAAATGGTCTGCCGTCATCAATTGCACCGTGGAGCGCGACAGAATCCGTGCACCATCGAGTTGACCGCCATTCAATAGCGCCTGACAAAACCGCAAATAGTCGGCTGCGGTGCTGACACCGCCAGCGCCGCCTGAGTCATTGCCGGGTGGCTGGCTGATATCGATCAATTTATTGGCCAAGCCAGTCATCGGGTCATTGGCAAACGCTTCAGCGACGCGTGAAGCTTTGGACGCCGGTACATCAAAGCCGGTGTCGTTCATCTTCAAGGGTTTGAACAAACGTTGCTGCATGAACTCGTTCAAACGTTGACCAGTGACCGCTTCTATCACGCGCCCTTGGATGTCTACTGACATGCTGTATTCCCAAGTGGTGCCGGGTTGTTGTGCCAGCGGTGCTTTGCCAATGCGCTCGGCCATGTCGGCGCCGCTGATGTTGCGCGCATCAAAGTCGCGTGCAGTGCTGTAAATACCAGCATCTGTGTAAGCCTGTTTCACCAAGGTGTTTTTGGTCAATTCACCATAAGCCAGACCGGAAGTGTGACGCAGCAAGTCATGGATGGTCGGTTCTTTGTGGGCATGCACCAGTTTGAAATTCACACCGTTGTATGGCTGCTCCAGTGTGGCCACACTCACCATGGGATTTTTGAATGAAGGTAAATATTTAGACACGGGGTCGGTGAGTTGCACCTTGCCGTCTTCGACCAGCATCATCAAGGCCACCGACACCATGGGCTTGGTCATCGAATAAATGCGAAACACCGAATCGGTTTGCATAGGCGCATTGGCCGCGTTGTTCAAACCGCCATAGGCTTTGCTAAACACCAGTTTGCCTTTGCGTGCCACCATCACCACCGCACCGGGCAGACGCTTGCTGTCGATTTCGGCTTGCATGGCGCTGTTGATTTTGTCTAGGCGTTGGCTGGACATGCCGACCGATTCGGGGCTGGCCACCGGCAAGGCTTGCGACCATGAGAGCCCAGCATGAAGCAATGCAGCTACACCTAGCAGCGACCATAGGCGCCACGCGGGCGCAGCTTTATCCGAGGTGGCGGGTGAACGAGACAACACAGCGCGGCAAAAGGGGCTCACATCAAACACGGTCAATCTCCTGAAGCATGAAAACGACTGGCCAACCACACCAGCAACAACACCGGCACACCCAATAAAGCGGTGCCGGTGAAAAACCAGGCATAACCTGCAGCGTCCACCGCCACACCCGAAAAACCGGCTAAAAATTTCGGTCCGAGCAGCATCAACGAACTGAACAAAGCATACTGCGTGGCCGAGTACTGTACGTTGGTGAGAGATGACAAATAGGCGATGAAAGCCGCAGACGCGATGCCACTGCCCAAATTGTCAGCCGACACCACCGCAATCAAAGCATACACATCATGTCCGTGTAACGCCAGCCAAGCAAACAGCAGGTTGGTCGCGGCACTCAACACCGCACCGATCATCAACACCTTCATCACACCCCAGCGCAGCACCATGGCGCCGCCAATGAACGCGCCCACCAGCGTCATCACGACGCCATACAGTTTGGTGACAGTCGCTACTTCTTCCTTGGTGTAACCCATGTCTACATAAAAGGGGTTGGCCATGATGCCCATGACAATGTCGCTGATACGGTAAGTGCCTATCAAAGCCAGTAGCAACACCGCATGCCAGCGGTAGCGCTTCACAAATTCGGCAAACGGCGCGATCACCGCGACTTGCACCCATTCGCGCAAACTGTGCGCCGGCGGCAAATCCACGTGCGCCGGCTCTTTGGAAAACAACACGGTGACCATGCCGACAGCCATAGACACAGCCATAGCGGCATAGGCCACGGCCCACGCTTGGTCTTGGTAGGTGCCTGCTGGCAAGCCGCCGCTTTCAGCGCGTGCCGCAATCCAAAACACACCGGCACCCGCCCAAATCATGGCCAGCCGGTAACCGGTTTGGTAGCTGGCAGCCAGCACCGCTTGCAACCGCGCCTGCGCGGACTCGATGCGAAACGCGTCCAGCGCAATATCTTGCGTGGCTGAACCGAAAGCGGTCAACAACGCAAAACCCACCAACGGTGTCAAAGAGACTTGCGGATTGCTCAACGCCATGCCTGACAATCCTGCTACCACGCAGCATTGCGCCAGCAGCAACCAACTGCGGCGCCGCCCCAACAAGGCCGTCAATACCGGCAAAGGCATGCGGTCCACCCATGGCGCCCAAGCCCATTTGAATCCATAGGCCAAGCCCACCCAACTCAGAAAACCGATGGTGGCGCGGTCTATGCCTGCTTCTCGCAACCTAAAACTCAGCGTGCCCAGCACCAGCAACAAGGGCAAACCAGCGGCAAAACCCAGCGCCAGCATGCGCAAGCTGTGGGGACTGAGGTAAATCAGCATGGAATCCTTCCAGCGCAATGGCGAAGGCTTGACAGTTGAGGTATCGTTCATACCTTGTATTGTGATGCGACTCTCAAATTCTGAACCCATGCTCTCTAAACGACAATTCATCTACCACTGTGCAGGCTGTGCGCTGGGCTTGTCAGCGACTTCCTTGCTGGCGCGCGAAGGCGTAGAGGTTGGCAACACCTCGGGCTTCACCAAGCTGGTTCCCGCCGCCCAAGTCGAAGGCTCTGCCACCCAGCAATATGCGCAACTCCTCAAGCAAGCCAAGGACAAAAACGCACTCGCACCTGATGACCATCCCGAAGTGCTCCGCTTGCGTGCGATCGCGCAAAAGCTGATTCCCTTCAGCTACGAGTGGAACCCCCGCGCCAAAGACTGGAAGTGGGAAATCAACCTGATCGGCTCGGCACAAATCAATGCGTTTTGCATGCCGGGCGGCAAGATCGCTTTTTTCCATGGCATCTTGGACAAACTGCAACTCTCAGATGATGAAGTGGCCATGGTCATGGGCCATGAAATCGCACACGCATTGCGCGAACACGCACGCGAGCGCATGGGCAAGAGCGAAGCCACCAATGTATTGGCGACGATTGGCAGCGCTTTGGCCTCTGCGTATTTCAAAGTCGATCCCAACCTGACCGACGCCGTGGCCAAACAAGGGGCGAATTTACTGACCTTGAAATTCAGCCGTGAAGACGAAACCGAAGCAGACTTGGTCGGCATGGAGTTGGCTGCGCGAGCTGGCTACGACCCGCGCTCGGGCGTCACGCTCTGGCAAAAAATGAGTGCGGCCAACAAGGGTGCACCGCCGCAATGGCTGAGTACCCACCCATCTGGTGCCACCCGCATCAAAGAAATCGAAACCAATCTGCCCAAGGTCATGCCCTTGTATGAAAAATCAGCGCAAGCCAAACCATAGTTATTCAAACAGCCTTTAAAGGGCGCACACATGACCTCAAGGAATCACATGAAACACACATTGCTGGCCTGGTGCTTGGCGGCGGTTGGTTTGAACGCCAACGCACAAAACATCGACTTCGTCACGCCCAAAGACGGCGACACCGTAACTTCTCCGTTCATGGTGAAGTTTGCGGTCAAAGGCATGGAGGTGTCGCCCGCCGGTGAAATCAAACCCGGCACCGGGCATCACCATGTGTTGATCGACACCGATGCGGTGCCGGAAAACCAAGTCATTGCGATGGACGCGCAACACAAGCATTTCGGTAAAGGCCAAACCGAAACCGAGTTGACTTTGCCGCCCGGCGAACACGTTTTGAGTCTGCAATTTGCAGATGGTGCACACCGCTCCTACGGTGAGGCCTACCGCAAGACGATTCGCGTCACAGTGAAATAAAAGCACTCGACGCCTTAGTTAAAACGCCCCAGCCAATCGAGCAACAAAGCGTTCACCGCCGCGCTTTGTTCGCGTTGTAAAAAGTGTCCCGCGTTCGGCACTTCGCGGTATTCATAAGGCCCGCCAAAACAAGTCGCTTGCTCGCGCATCAGCTCGGCACGCATATCTTCCGCGCCGCACAAAGCCAAGGTTGGAACCGTGATGGCGTGCTGCATGGCCGCGCGCAGTGTGTGCAAGGCCGGGTCGGCTTTGGCTGGGTCGAACATGGCGCGGTAATAGGCCATCGCGGTGGTCAACACGCCCGGTTGACGCAGGCATTGTTTGACCTGTGCAATGTGTTCGCCGTCCTCATAATCCGGTGCCGACCAGTACTGCCACAGGTAGTCAATGAACGCCATGTCGTTCTCAAGCAAAGCCTGCTCGGGCAATGCCGCTTGCTGAAAAAACCACCAGTGGAATGAACGCTGAATATGTTTGGGCACCAACAAATAGTTGTTGACGATGTGCGGATGCGGCACCGCCATCAACACCGCGCTGTGCAACAAATCGGGGCGGGCGGCACACAGCGCATAGCCAATGATGGCGCCCCAGTCTTGGCCGATGTAATGCAGTTTCTCGCCGGGTGTTATGGCTTCAATCAAACCCGAGAAGCCATGCACCAGACTGGCTTTGTCAAAGTAGGCGTTCTCGGCCACGCGTGAAGGCAAGTAGCCGGGCAAGTAAGGCGCGATGACCCGGTAGCCCGCCTGCGTGAGCGCCTCTATTTGCGCCCACCATGACTGCGGAATGTCCGGAAAGCCGTGCACCAGGAACAGCAAGGGACCGCTGCCTTGGGCGAGGCACACAAAGTCGACGCCGTTGGCGTGAATGTGCAACTCCTCTTGCATCTCAGGTGCCACCGACATAGGGGTTGCTGCGGCGCTCGCGCCCGAACGTGCTCTCCGGGCCGTGTCCGGGAATGAACACCGTGTCGTCGCCCATGGGCCACAGGCGCTGCGTGATGCTGTCTATCAAATGCTGGTGATTGCCTTGAGGGAAATCGGTGCGGCCAATGCTGCCTGCGAACAGCACATCGCCGACAAACGCGCGGTTCATCTCCGCCGAATAAAACACCACATGGCCTGGCGTGTGTCCTGGGCAATGCCGCACCGACAAGCTGTGTTTACCCAGCGTGACCGTGTCGCCATCGGCCAGCCAGCGCGTGGGCTTGAAAGGACGTGCAGGCGGAAAACCGTAAGTGGACGCGGCCAAGGGCAAACCGTCTATCCAAAACTGATCGCCCGGGTGCGGCCCGATGATGGGCAAATGCAACTGCTCGGCCAGATCAGCCGTGGCACCCGCATGGTCTAAGTGCGCGTGGGTGATCCAGATGTATTTCAGAGTGATGCCCAACTGCTTGCAAGCGGCGAGCAGCATGTCTACATCGCCGCCCGGGTCGATGATGGCAGCGGTCATGCCCTCGTCCTCCCAGACCAGAGAACAGTTTTGTTGGAAGGCGGTGACGGGGATGGTTTCGTAGTGGAGCATGGGGTACGAGGAGCTGTTTGGTTAGAGTTTAGGACTTGTGGAAATAGTTTCAAGCTTGAGTAAATGCTTGCCCGGCAGGCAAGTAAAAGTTCGCGCCGACAAAAGCCGTATTTTCCTCTCGCATTGTCACGACATTGGTTAGGTTGAATAAATCAGGACTTGACCATTGACGAATAGCCAAGTTGAATTTAACATTGTTGCAACAGGAGCAAAAATGGAAATTGCAATTCGCAACATAGGCAACAGCAAAGGGGTAGTGCTTCCCAAGCCATTGCTTGCCCAAGCGGGATTGGAAGGAGAGTCCACCGCGTTGGTTCAGATCGAGAACGGCTCTATCGTCCTTTCCAAATTAAGTAAACCACTGCGTGCCGGTTGGGCCGAGGCTGCGGCTGTAGTCTCTGCACAAGGTGAGGACGACTTACTGATGGGTGAATTTGGAAATGCAGATGATGCGGAGTTGCGCTGGTGAAGCGCGGCGAGATTTGGCTGGTCAACCTTGACCCCACGATAGGTTCTGAAATCAAAAAGACACGCCCGTGTGTCATCGTGTCACCACCCGAATTGAACCAATATCTTCGAACCGTGATGATGGCACCCATGACTTCAAAAGGCTTTGCAGCTCCTTTTCGCGTGCCGGTCACGCATGCGGGCACCAAGGGACTGATTGTGTTGGATCAACTTCGGTCAGTAGACAAGCAGCGATTGGTTAAGAAATCAGGGCAAGTGTCAGCTAAGACTTTGGGAACTGTTTTAAAAACATTGCAAGAATTGTTCGCTGAATAAACTTCATATGTAAAAAAATCAATATTTGCATTTAACAGGTTAAGACCATGTCAGCGCTCAAACCTCAACACCCCATCATCAAAACCACCAAACCGCAACGCCAGCAGATCCATCACATAGTTTTGATGCACCCGCCATGGAGATGCCGCGCCTTGCTTGGGCAACATGGCGCTGGCGCGTTGCACATAGCCTGATGTGAAATCTAAAAAAGCTTGCGTGGTTTGTGCCGGATCGTGCTGCGGGTTGACACACCGGTAACCGCGTTTGTCCATGTACTTGAACAGCCTGCATACATAACTGGCGGTCAAGTCGGTTTTCAAGGTCCATGACGCATTCGTGTAACCGAAGGCCACAAACATATTCGGCAAGCCCGAGAGCATCATGCCTTTGTAGGCCAGCGCTTCCCCTGGCACAAACGATTGTCCGTCTACACGCACAGCTACATCGGCCAATACATTGAGTTGCAAACCGGTGGCGACCACCACAATGTCTGCTTTCAAAGAACTGCCGTCTTGTAGGATGATGCCATCAACATCAAACCGCGCAATATGACCAGTGACCACACTCACTTTGCCTTGGCGAATCTGTTTGAACAAATCACCATCAGGCACAGCGCAGACACGCTGGTCCCACGGTGCATAGCTTGGCGTGAAATGTGTCTTCACATCAAACCCGCGACCCAGCGCTTTCTTCACCATGCTGATCAAATAGTTTTTAAAGAACAGCGGTTTGCGTCTGGCGAGCTGAAAATACAAAATGCCTTGCACTATGTTTCGCCAACGTACAAACCGGTAGCCCAAATCAAACGGCAAAAACCGGTCTAGCCACACGCCCACTGTTTCTTGCGCGGGGCGGGTCACCACATACGAGGGCGAGCGCTGCAACATGCTCACATGCGCTGCGTCTTTGGCCATGGCAGGCACGATGGTGACGGCTGTGGCGCCACTGCCAATCACCACCACGCGCTTGTCTGCGTACAACAAACCTTCGGGCCAAAACTGCGGGTAGACCAACGCACCTTTGAAATTCTCTTGACCCTCAAAATGCGGTTGATGCCCTTGCGCATAGCTGTAGTAGCCGCCACACAAGTACAAAAAACGTGCCTCTTGCACGCGTGTGCTGCCATCAGCCACTTGCGCGGTCACGCGCCAGCAAGCGTTTTCTGAGGACCAATCCGCGCTGACCACACGATGCTCAAAATCGATATATTGCGCAACACCAGTTTCACTTGCGGCTTCGCGAATATAGGAAAGAATGGACGGCCCGTCGGCCATGGCTTGCGTGCCTCGCCAAGGCTTGAACGCATAGCCGAGTGTGTGCATGTCCGAGTCCGAGCGCACACCTGGATAACGAAAAATATCCCAGGTACCACCGATGGCGCTGCGCGCTTCCCAGATGCGCCAGCGTTTGTCCGGACATTGTTTTTGCAAATGCCGCGCCGCGCCTATGCCAGACAAACCCGCGCCGATGATCAAGACATCTAACATGTCAAACCTTTAACTATGTTGCTCAAACTGAAACATAAAGCAAAGTGAAAACGCAGATGCATAACGTCTAATCAGTCCGTGACTTTGCCGCGCAAGGCCTTGGTCTGGCCGCGCAAAACTTTGCTGTCCACGCGTTGCATGCGTGCGCTGAACGTTGGCTTGGTGGCGCGGCGTGGTTTCACCGGTTTGGCCGCCAGCGCCACGAGTTCATGCAAACGAGCCATGGCGTCTATTCGGTTGCCCTCTTGGCTGCGCGAGCTTTGCGCTTTGATGACAACCACACCTTCAGCCGTGATGCGCTGGTCTGACATAGCCAGCAATTTCTCTTTCACCTCGTCCGGCAACGATGAAGCGCGTATGTCAAAACGCAAATGCACAGCACTCGACACTTTGTTCACATGCTGCCCGCCTGCACCTTGAGCGCGAATCGCGCTCAATTCCACTTCGTGGTCGGGGATGGTGAAGACAGGTGCGTTCATGTGTGCAACTGCATCACAAATTCATGTCATAACTGACCGTGATGGGCGCATGGTCAGAAAACTTTTCGTCTTTGTAAATAGACACTGAACGTGCGGTCTCGGCCAAGGCAGGTGTGGCCAAGTGGTAGTCCAAACGCCAACCGACGTTGTTAGCATACGCTTGGCCTCGGTTGCTCCACCATGTGTAGCAAGTGTCAGTTGTGTCCGGGTGAAGTCGTCGGTACACATCGACCATGCCGCCGTCGGCCAACAACGTGCTCATCCATGCGCGTTCTTCGGGCAGAAAGCCGCTGTTCTTTTGGTTGCTGCGCCAATTTTTCAAATCAATCTGCTGGTGCGCGATATTGATATCGCCGCACAAAATCAATTCGCGGCCTTTTTTCAATGCCATCAGGTGCGGGTAAATGACATCGAGGAATCGGAATTTTGCTTCCTGACGCTCTGGGCCGGAGGCGCCGCTGGGGAAGTAACTGCTGATCAGCGACAGCTTGCGCATGGGTGTGTCGAACCGCAATTCCAGATAGCGGCCTTCGGCGTCGAATTCGCCACCGTCAAAACCTTGGATCACGTGGCTGGGCTCAAAGCGGGTGTACATGCCGACACCGGCATAGCCTTTTTTCTCGGCGCAATGGAAATAGCCGCCAAGGCCCGCCAAGGATTCAAACTTGCCGATCAAGTCGGCTTCTTGTGCCTTGACTTCTTGCACACACATACAATCCGGCGAGCTTGCAGCAAGCCAGTGTTCCAGCCCTTTGCTGCTGGCTGAACGTATGCCGTTCAGGTTGAGGCTGGTGAGTTTGAACAAGGAATTCCCCCATGTCGTTGCACCATACGCCAGACCAGACGCTGGCGCAAGCGTTCATTCAATTCTCGCTGGAATCTGGCGTACTCAAATTCGGCAGCTTTAAAACCAAGGCCGGGCGCATGTCGCCTTACTTTTTCAATGCCGGTTTGTTTGACGATGGCACCAAGCTCAGTCGTTTGGCTGGCTTTTATGCACAGGCGCTGGTGCAGTCCGGTTTGCAGTTCGACATGATTTTTGGCCCGGCGTACAAAGGCATTCCGCTGGGCGCGGCGGTGGCGATTGAGTTGGCACGACTCGGTCATAACTTCCCGTTTGCCTACAACCGCAAGGAAGCCAAGGACCACGGCGAGGGCGGCACATTGGTCGGTGCGCCACTCAAGGGCCGGGTGTTGATCGTCGACGATGTGATGAGCGCGGGTACGGCAGTGCGTGAATCGATTGCCTTGATACAACAAGCTGGAGCCGCGGCATACGGCGTGGCGATTGCCTTGGACCGCCAGGAAATGGCGACCGAAGCGGCGGTTGATGGTTCGGTCAAAGACTTGGCGCACAGCGCAGTGCAGTATGTGCGAGACACCTTGGGTTTGAAAGTGTGTGCCGTGGCACAACTCAGTGATTTGTTGGGTTATCTTGTTGCACAGACAGATAACGGGATGACCCAGCATTTATCTGACGTACAAGCCTACCGCGACCGTTACGGCGTGGCCTGAGGCCCATCGCTGGCGGCCTGCTGGGGTTTCGGGCGAATCAAGTGCCGCCCAAAGCCCGGTTTCAGCCTGTCAAACACAAGGGACAGCCCGAATGACAGGAAAGGTGACGAACGGCTAAACTGACCGCTCACTGACAGAAGTTGGAGTACCCATGAACGCGCCCCTGCCCGAACACATACGCAAAGCCCTGGAAACCGTTCAGCTCGACGATAAATATACCCTTGAGCAAGGCCGTGCGTTCATGAGTGGCGTGCAAGCCTTGGTGCGTTTGCCCATGTTGCAACGCCAGCGCGATCAGTTGGCCGGCAAAAACACCGCTGGATTCATCAGCGGCTACCGTGGCTCGCCTTTGGGCAACTACGACCAAGCCTTGTGGAGCGCACGCAAGCATTTGCAAGCGCAGCACATCGTGTTCCAGCCCGGTGTCAACGAAGAACTGGCCGCCACCGCTTTGTGGGGCACGCAGCAACTCGGTTTTGCGCCGCCCGGCAATAACAAATTCGACGGCGTGTTCGGTATTTGGTACGGCAAAGGCCCGGGCGTAGACCGCACGTCTGACGTGTTCAAACACGGCAACATGGCGGGTACCACGGCTTGGGGCGGCGTGCTGGCCATCGCTGGCGACGACCATGTCTCCAAAAGCAGCACGGCGGCGCACCAAAGCGACCATATTTTCAAAGCCTGCGGTCTGCCCGTGTTTTTCCCTGCGTCTGTGCAAGAGGTGCTGGACTTTGGGTTGCATGGTTTTGCAATGAGCCGTTTCTCCGGCGTTTGGGCAGGCATGAAAACTATCCAGGAAATTGTCGAATCCAGCGCCACGGTAGACATTGACCCGCAAGGTTTGCAAATTGTCATTCCCGAATTCGATATGCCGCCTGGTGGTTTGCACATCCGCTGGCCGGATGATGCGCTGTCGCAAGAAGCGCGGCTGTTCAATTACAAATGGTATGCGGCGCTGGCTTATATACGCGCCAACCGTTTGAACCACACCGTGATTCGCGGCCCGCACGACCGCTTCGGTTTGATTGCCAGCGGCAAGGCCTACAACGACACACGCCAAGCACTGCTGGATTTGGGCTTGGATGACCACACCTGCAAGCGACTAGGTATCCGCGTGCACAAGGTCGGCGTGGTCTGGCCCTTAGAGCCGCAAAGCACGCGCGAATTTGCCGAAGGTTTGCAAGAGATTGTGGTGGTGGAAGAAAAACGCCAGCTCATCGAATACCAATTGAAAGAAGAGCTGTACAACTGGCCGGATGCCAAGCGCCCGCGCGTGTTGGGTAAGTTTGACCAGGTGGAAGGTGACAGTGGCGGCGAGTGGTCCACACCTAACCCGATCAGCCACACCCTCTTGCGCTCTAACGCCGATTTGTCGCCTGCGTTGATCGCGCAAGCGATTGCCAAGCGTTTGAAAAAAATGGGTCTGGACGCAGACACCACGGCGCGCATCGATGCGCAACTCGCTGTGCTGGAAGCCAAAAACAACGCCATGCAGGTGCTGGAAGTCAAAGCCGATAGACAACCCTGGTTTTGCTCAGGCTGTCCGCACAATACTTCCACCAAGGTGCCCGAAGGTTCGCGCGCCATGGCCGGTATCGGTTGCCATTTCATGTCATTGTGGATGGACCGCAGCACCAATGGTTTCACGCAAATGGGCGGCGAGGGCGTGCCTTGGGTGGGCCAGCAGCCGTTCAGCAATGACCAGCACATATTTGCCAATATCGGCGACGGCACCTATTTCCACAGCGGCATATTGGCGGTGCGTCAAAGCGTTGCCGCCGGTGTGAACATCACTTACAAAATTTTGTACAACGACGCGGTCGCCATGACCGGTGGCCAGCCGATCGGCGAACGTGCCGAAGGTCATAGCGTCATCCAAATAGCGCAAAGCATGCGCGCAGAAGGCGCCAAACGCATTGTTATCGTCACCGACGAACCGGAGAAATACGAGCCGGTTGGTCAAAACGGTGTGCCCGGCACTTTGCTGGGTTTGCCAGAAGGTGTGGCCATCGAACACCGGGACGATTTGGACCAGGTGCAACGCAGCATGCGAGAAATCAAAGGCTGCACCGTCATTATTTACGACCAGACCTGTGCCACTGAAAAACGCCGTCGCCGCAAGCGCGGCACCATGGTCGATCCTGCGGTACGCGTGGTCATCAACGAAGCTGTCTGCGAAGGCTGCGGGGATTGCAGCTCGCAAAGCAATTGCTTGAGCGTGGAGCCACTGGAAACCGACCACGGGCGCAAGCGCAGCATCAACCAAAGCACTTGCAACAAAGACCAAAGTTGTGTCAAAGGCTTTTGCCCTAGCTTTGTCACCGTCGAAGGCGGGCAGTTGCGCAAGAAAAACAAAGCCGACAACCGCCGCGATCCAGCGCAGCTTGGTGAATTGCCGGAGCCTGAACTGCCGTCGCTGACCCGCGGTGTTTACCCTGGCGGCTACGGTATCGTGGTGGCGGGAGTCGGTGGCACGGGTGTCATCACCATCGGGCAGTTGCTGGGCATGGCCGCGCACATTGAAGGCAAAGGCATCGTCACGCAGGACTCGGCAGGTCTGGCGCAAAAAGGCGGCGCCACTTGGAGCCATGTGTTGATTGCACAGCAGCAAGACGAGATTCGCACCACGCGCGTGTCCACCGCCGCCGCCGATTTGATATTGGGCTGCGACCCTATCGTCACTGCAGGCAAGGAAACCATGGTGCGCATGCGCCCCGGGCGCACCCGCGTGGCCATCAATGGTTTGGCTACACCGACAGCGGCGTTTGTGAAAAACGGCGCTTGGGCCAACCCCAGCGACAGTTGCCTGGAAGACATTCTGCAAGCGGTGGGTAACGAACCACGCAACATGGGTGCTTTCGACGCCAACCAAGTGGCCACCCAACTGCTCGGCGACAGCATCTTCATCAACCCCATGGTCATGGGCTATGCCTGGCAACGCGGCTGGATACCGCTCTCGCAAGATGCCATCATGCGTGCGATTGAACTCAACGGCGTGCAAGTGGAATCCAACCGCCTGGCGTTTTGGTGGGGCCGTTGGTGCGCGCACGACCTGGACAAAGTGCTGGCTTTGACGCAACCTATGCAAGTGGTGAACTTCAAAGCGCGCGAGTCGCTGCAAGCCATTTTGCAAAAACGCATGGGCTGGCTGGAGCAATACCAAGACAAGGCTTACGCCAAACAGTACATGGCGTTTGTGCAGGATGTGCAGCAAAAAACCTCGCCACAAGTGGCCGAGGCGGTGGCGCGTAATTTGTATAAATTGATGGCGTACAAAGACGAATACGAAGTCGCGCGCTTGCATGCAGACCCGGTGTTTTTAAAGCGCATAGCCGATCAGTTTGAAGGCGACTTCACCCTCAATTACCATTTGGCTCCGCCGTTGCTGGCCAAGAAAAATGACAAGGGTGAACTGGTCAAACAAAAATTTGGCCCGTCTATGTTGCTCGGCTTCAAGCTGTTGTCACGCTTGCGCTTTTTGCGAGGCGGTGCGTTTGACGTGTTCGGTTACACCGAAGAGCGCCGCACCGAGAGAGCGCTGATTGATGAATACAAAGCCAGCATCAGCGAATTGATGGCGACGTTTTCGCCAGACAAGCATTCGCTGGCATTGGAAATCGCACGTATTCCCGAAAAAATCAAAGGCTACGGCCATGTGAAAGAACGTCACTTGAAAGCCGCACGAGAACAATGGGACGGCTTATTGCATGCTTGGCGTGCTTGAAGCCATAAAGCATTCGCTATGTAAGCAATGAAACATTGAGTACGGTTGGAGATGACGGACAGGCGTTTAAGGGCGTGGACACCGGCAGACCACAGGCTGCTGGGGAACAAAGGCCATACAGCCCTTAATTGCGCTTAGCCGACAAGAACGCCCGCTGACAGCAGGTTGCTTTAACTTTTACGTTGGTAGCGGTGTATTTCTATGGTCGAGTGCACGATTTCTTCGTGCACAGACAAACGCTGGCGCACCCGTTCAGGCGTCAACTCAGTTTCTTGCGTGACCACGGTCAGCGCACAAGAAAATACCTGCTTGCCGACACGCCACACATGCAAATCGGTGACCCGGGTTTGCTGGCTGGTTTCCACCGCCTCGCGGATTTCTTCCACTACGGGGTGGTCCATTTCACGGTCGAGCAACACCTTGCCAGTGTCGCCCAGCAAGCCGCGCGCCCAGACTGCTACCAGCACCGCGCCGACCAAACCCATGACCGGATCTAACCAGGACCAGCCGTACCACCAACCGCCGAGCAAGGCAACAATGGCCAGCACCGATGTGAACGCGTCTGCCATCACGTGCACATATGCAGATTTCAAATTCAGATCGTGGTGATGACCGCCGTGAGCGTGACCATGGTGTTGGTCGCGAGTGATTGCTATGGGTGGCTTTTCCTGCACAGCGTGTGCTTTATGCCCTGCTTGCGTAGAGCTGTGCTGGTTGGTGTCTGAGTTTGCGTGTTGAGCGATAGTTTGCGCTGTTTGTTGCGGCAGATGGTGCGCGCGTCCCAAAATCAATGCGCACACCACATTCACCACCAAACCGAGCACAGCCACCGCAATCGCCTCTGCGTATTGGATGGGTTGCGGCGACCAGATGCGTTCTAGCGAACCGAACACCATCATCAGCGCCACGCCTAGCAACACAATAGCGCTGGCAAACCCCGCCAGAATTTCTATTTTCCAACTGCCAAAAGCAAACCGCGGGTCGCGTGCGTACTTGCGCGCCGTCACATAAGCCGTGGCTGACAAACCGATGGCCAGCGCGTGCGAACTCATGTGCCAACCATCGGCCAGCAGCGCCATGGAGTTGAACCACCAACCGGCGACAATTTCAACAAACATCATGGCCAGTGTGATCCACATCACCAGGCGCGTGCCACGCTCTGCCGCCTGACTGCCTTCGTCAAACACGTGTTCGTGAAGCCAGTCGGAGAGGGAGTCGTTGTGCATATCAATCCGAATGACTCATGGCCGCATGCGCTTGCTGATCCGCGTGGTAACTCGAGCGAACCATGGGCCCGACCGCAGCGTGAGTAAATCCCATGGCGTAAGCGCGTTCTTCAAACATTTTGAACGTATCAGGATGCACATAGCGCTTGACCTGTAAATGGTGGCTGCTCGGCGCTAAGTACTGACCCAGCGTCAACATGTCGATGCCGTGGTCGCGCATGTCTTGCATGCTGGTGAGTATTTCTTCATCCGTTTCACCCAGTCCTACCATCATGCCGCTTTTGGTCGGCACATTGGGAAACAGCGCTTTGAATTTTTTCAACAGGTTAAGGCTGAACGCATAGTCGCTGCCTGGGCGCGCTTCTTTGTACAAACGCGGCACGGTTTCCAGGTTGTGGTTCATCACGTCCGGCGGCGCTTCTTTCAAAATGTCCAATGCACGGTCGTCGCGGCCGCGAAAGTCGGGCACCAATACTTCAATTTGTGTCATCGGCGACAGTGCGCGGGTCTGGCGTATACAGTCGACAAAATGCGCCGCCCCGCCGTCACGCAATCGTCGCGGTCCACGCTGGTGATGACCACATAGCGCAGTTTCAGCGCGGCAATCGTGTTGGCCAGGTTGACCGGTTCGTTCGCGTCCAGCGGGTCCGGGCGGCCGTGACCGACATCGCAAAACGGGCAGCGGCGCGTGCATTTATCGCCCATGATCATGAAGGTTGCTGTGCCATTGCCAAAGCATTCGCCGATATTCGGGCACGACGCTTCCTCGCAAACGGTCACGAGTTTGTTGGCGCGCAGTATGTCTTTGATTTCGCCAAAGCGTGAATTCGGCGAACTGGCTTTGACGCGAATCCAGTCTGGTTTTTTCAATGCTTCGCCGCTGTGAACTACTTTCACTGGTATGCGCGACACCTTGTCAGATGACTTTTGCTTGGTGCTGGGGTCATAAGTCGGTGCGGTGTCGTGTGCTTTGGGTGCTGTCATGGTGACCTAAGGGTTAAGGCATGAAGGAATTGGACAATTTGCTTCCCAGCATATCTGCCACGTCTTGCCAACTGACGGCTACGCCGATTGTAAAAAGATCGGTGGTTGCGAGTCCTGCATAACCGCAGGGGTTGATACGCGAAAAGGGCGACAAGTCCATGTGCACATTGAGCGCCACGCCATGGTAGGCGCAATGCCGGCTGACTTTGACGCCAAGCGCCGCGATTTTGGCCAAACCGCTGAAGTCAGGTGCCTTTGTTGGAAAACCGTGCTGTGGTCTGGAGGGCAGCAGCGCATGGTCAAAAGGCGCGTCAGGCCTGACATAAATGCCCGGAGCGCCAGCCACGCGGTGGCCAGTGACGCCAACATGTGCCAGCGTTTTCAACACGGCGTCCTCAATGCGGTACACGTATTCCTTGACGAAATAACCAGCGCGTTTCAAATCGATCAGCGCATAGGCCACCACCTGACCCGGCCCGTGGTAGGTGATCTGTCCGCCTCGGTTACTTGCCACCAAGGGAATATCAGTGGTTTGCAGCAAGTGCTCGGGTTTGCCGGCTTGACCTTGGGTGAACACCGGCGGATGCTCGCACAACCAGATTTCGTCAGGCGTGTGCTCATTGCGTCGAGCGGTGAAATCTTGCATCGCAAGCAGGCTGCTGGCGTAATCCTGCCGACCTTTGTGTGTGACCAAGGGCAAAACAGAATTGCCCACTAAAGTACCACTTTCACCATGGGGTGGCTGCTCAAGGTGCGGTAAAGCTCATCGAGTTGCTCGCGGTTATGCATGCGCACGGTCAGGGTCAGCCCAAGGTATTTACCGCCTTTGCTTTCCCGCGTTTCGATCGAACTTTCCAGCCAAGACGGGTCGAATTGACGGGCCACAAAGCTGATCGCAGGAATGAAGCCGTCCACATTCAACCCCATGACTTTGATTGGAAAATCACAGGGGTATTCAATCAAACTGTCGTTGGTTCCGGCCATGGCTAGGGTTTTTTTAACGGTAATTCGGGAAAGCCCTATAAGATACCCTACAATGAGTGGCTTTGCTGCAAAAGGGTTCCGTTGAGGATGACCGCGACAGATTCTTCTTTAGCCAGCAAAACGCATTCACCCGCAGACGGTGATGACGTGCTTCAGGAGCAGGAATTTCAACCCTGGAGTGCGCAACAAGCGCAGGCTTGGCGACAAAGTCAACCCGCGATGTCAGTCTGGCGGGTGTTGGCGGCGCAAATGTTGGTGGCTGTTTTACTGTCAACTACCGTCGCGCTTTGGTTCACAAGCGTTTCGCTTGGTTTGTCTTGGTTTTATGGCGCTTTGACGGTGGTTGTTCCCGCTGCGTTGTTTGCCCGAGGTTTGACTTCCCCAGCGGCTTCTCTCAATGCCATGACGGCAGCGATGAGTTTTGCGGCTTGGCAGGGAGTGAAATGGGTGTTGGCTGTGCTGCTTTTGGTGCTTGCGCCGAGACTGCTGCCCGAATTAAGTTGGCCTGCCTTGTTGGCGGGCTTGATTGTGACGATGAAGGTGTATTGGTTGGCGTTGATTTGGGACAAACCCAAGTCTGTAGGTGCCACTGACACCGCTTTGTAAAGAGTTGAAAATGTCGGAAACAAGTACGCTGACTGCTGGAGATTACATAGGTCATCACCTGACCCATCTTCAAAGCAAGCCCATGGGCGGCGTGATTGACTTTTCAGTGGTCAATCTCGACTCGATTTTTTGGTCTGTGCTGCTTGGTTTTACGGGTTCTTTTTTCCTGTGGCGTGCCGCTCGTGCGGCCACGTCTGGTGTACCCGGGCGTTTTCAGGCCGCAGTAGAAATACTGTTTGAAATGGTCGACACCCAGGCCAAGGGCATCGTGCACAACGCCCACAGCCGCAAACTGGTGTCGCCGCTGGCCCTGACCGTGTTTGTGTGGATCTTTTTGCTCAATAGCATGGACTTTTTGCCAGTCGATTTGTTTCACAAGGTGTTTGAGTGGACTGGCTTAGATCACAGCATCCATTATTTTCGGGTGGTCCCTACAGCTGATTTGTCTACCACCTTGGGCATGTCTGTTTCTGTGTTGCTGATTTGCTTGTTCTACAACATCAAGATCAAAGGCGTAGGCGGCTGGTTACACGAACTCACCACCGCGCCATTTGGTGCGCATCCTGTGCTTTGGCCGATCAATTTCGGCTTTCAAATGATTGAATTTGTCGCTAAAACCGTGTCCCACGGTATGCGACTCTTTGGCAATATGTACGCAGGCGAACTCATCTTCATGCTGATTGCTCTCATGGGCAGCGCCGCTGCCATGAGCCTGAGCGGCATATTGCTGCCCATTGGCCACATCATCGCCGGCTCCATCTGGGCCATCTTCCACATACTGATTGTTGCGTTGCAAGCCTTTATTTTCATGATGTTGACTTTGGTCTACATCGGGCAAGCACACGACGCGCATTGATTTTTTTCTCAACCTTCCATCACCTTGCTTAGGAGCTTTTCATGGAACACGTACTTGGTTTAGTTGCACTTGCCTCAGGTCTGATCATTGGCCTGGGTGCCATCGGTGCTTGTATTGGTATTGGCATTATGGGTAGCAAATACCTCGAAGCTGCTGCACGTCAGCCCGAGCTGATGAACGAGCTGCAAACCAAAATGTTCTTGCTGGCTGGTTTGATTGACGCGGCTTTCCTGATTGGTGTAGGTATCGCCATGATGTTCGCCTTCGCGAATCCCTTCGTCCTCAAGTAATCTTTCCAACCGCCCATAGAGAGGTGTTGACGTGAGTATCAACGCAACCCTGTTTGTTCAAGCGATTGTTTTTGCGATCCTGGTCTGGTTCACGATGAAATTCGTGTGGCCGCCGATAGCAAATGCGCTGGATGAACGTGCTGAAAAAATCGCCCATGGCCTCAAAGCTGCGGAGCACGCGCACATTGAACTGACCAATGCCCACAAGCATGTGGAAGTGGAGTTGGCGAAAAATCGTTCAGATGCGGCGGCCCGCATTGCTGATGCTGAGCACCGCGCTTCAGTCATCATCGAAGAAGCCAAACACAAAGCCACTGAAGAAGCCAACAAAATCATTGCTGGCGCGCACATGGAGGCTGAACAAGCCATGCTCAAAAGCAAAGAACTGTTGCGTGACCATGTGGCAGTATTGGCGGTCAAAGGTGCCGAACAAATCCTGCGCAAAGAAGTCAATGCTTCTGTGCACGCAGATTTGTTGAGCCGCCTCAAAACTGAACTTTGAGGACACGACCCCATGGCTGAAATCGCAACCATTGCCCGCCCTTATGCCGAAGCCTTGTTCAAGGTCGTGCATGATCAGGCTGCGCAAGCTGTGGAATGGCTGGATGCTCTGGCTGTGGTTGCTGCTGACTCTGGTTTGCAGCAATTTGCCCATGACCCCAAAGTCAGTCACCGTCAGGTGCTGGAATTGATCGCGCATGTTGGTCCGAAAAACTTGCCTGCGGCAGCGGTTAACTTTTTGAGCGCGTTGGTAGAAAACGGTCGCTTGTCTGTGCTGCCTGAAATCGCCGTGCAGTTCCATGCGCTGGTAGATGCCCAAAGCGGTGTTCGCAAGGCCGTGGTGCACAGTGCCTTTCCCATCGAGGGCGCGGCCCTTGACGAATTGACCAAGGTGTTTGAAAAGCGCTTTGGCCACAAACTCAATGTGCAAGTGGCGCTCGAGCCCGAGCTCATTGGGGGCGTACGCGTGGTGGTCGGCGACGAGGTGCTTGATACCTCTGTCAAAGCCCGTCTGGAACAAATGAAAGTCGCGCTGACCGCCTGAGCAATCCCGCTCTTGCACATCAGCCTTACATAGGAAGAAGGAAAGAGTCATGCAACTCAATCCCGCAGAAATCTCAGAACTGATCAAAACCCGTATTGAGGGCTCGACAGGCAATACCAATGTGCGTAACCAAGGTACGGTCATTTCCGTGACCGACGGTATTTGCCGCATCCACGGTTTGTCCGATGTGATGCAAGGCGAAATGCTGGAATTCCCCAACAACACCTTCGGCCTGGCGCTGAACTTAGAGCGCGATTCTGTTGGCTCGGTGATTTTGGGTGAGTACGAGCACATCTCTGAAGGCGACACCGTCAAGTGCACCGGGCGCATTCTGGAAGTGCCGGTTGGCCCTGAATTGATTGGCCGCGTGGTCAATGCGCTGGGCCATCCTATCGACGGCAAAGGCCCGATCAACGCCAAAATGACCGATGTGATTGAAAAGGTGGCTCCTGGTGTGATCGCGCGTCAGTCTGTCGATCAGCCTATGCAAACCGGCTTGAAATCGATTGACTCCATGGTGCCTGTGGGCCGTGGACAGCGCGAATTGATCATTGGCGACCGCCAGACCGGTAAGACGGCAGTGGCTATCGATGCCATCATCAACCAAAAAGGTCAGAACATGACCTGTATTTATGTCGCCATCGGTCAAAAGGCGTCATCTATCAAAAACGTTGTGCGCGCGCTTGAACAAGCCGGCGCCATGGCTTACACCATTGTGGTGGCAGCCTCCGCTTCAGAGTCTGCCGCCATGCAATACGTGTCTGCTTACTCAGGTTGCACCATGGGAGAGTACTTCCGTGACCGTGGCCAAGACGCACTCATTGTGTATGACGATTTGTCCAAGCAAGCAGTAGCCTATCGCCAAGTGTCTTTGCTGTTGCGCCGCCCGCCAGGCCGCGAAGCCTACCCTGGTGATGTGTTTTATTTGCACAGCCGTTTGCTCGAGCGTGCCGCCCGCGTGAATGCCGACTATGTCGAACATTTCACCAAAGGCGAAATCAAAGGCAAAACCGGTTCATTGACGGCATTACCCATCATTGAAACCCAAGCAGGTGACGTGTCAGCTTTCGTACCGACCAACGTGATTTCAATCACTGACGGACAGATCTTCTTGGAAACCTCGTTGTTCAACGCCGGTATCCGCCCTGCGATCAACGCCGGTATTTCTGTGTCCCGCGTCGGTGGCGCCGCCCAAACCAAATTGGTGAAAAACCTCTCCGGCGGTATCCGTACCGACTTGGCCCAGTACCGCGAGTTGGCAGCGTTCGCGCAGTTTGCTTCCGATCTGGATGCCGCCACCCGCAAGCAACTCGACCGCGGTGCACGTGTCACCGAGTTGTTAAAGCAGGCCCAGTACAGCCCACTGTCCATCAGCTTGATGGGTGCCACGCTGTATGCCGCCAACAAAGGTTATCTGGACGACATTGAAGTCAAACAGGTGCTGCATTTTGAAGCTGGTTTGCACCATTTCCTGAAAGACAAACACGCTGCTTTGCTGGCCAAATTGGAAAAAGACAAAGCCATGGACAAAGACGCTGAAGCCGAGTTGGTCAAGGCCATCGAAGCTTTCAAAAAATCTTTCGTCTAACCGCCATCTAGCAGCAAGGAGCACTTCATGGCAGTCGGCAAGGAAATTCGCGGCAAGATCAAGTCGGTGGAAAACACCAAAAAGATCACCAAAGCCATGGAAATGGTGGCCGCTTCCAAAATGCGCAAGGCGCAGGACCGCATGCGTGCGGCCCGACCTTACAGCGAGAAAATCCGCAATGTCGCCGCCCATTTGGGCCAGGCCAATCCGGAATATGTGCACCCGTTCATGAAGGTGCACCCCGTCAAATCCACCGGTTTTATTGTGGTCACCACCGACAAAGGTTTGTGCGGCGGCATGAACACCAACATATTGCGTGCCTTGACCCTCAAGTTCAAAGACATGCAAGCCGTCGGCGCGACTCCGCAAACCATAGCCATTGGCAACAAAGGTTTGGGTTTTCTCAACCGTGTGGGCGCGCAGGTACTGGCCCAGCTTACCCAGCTCGGCGACACACCGCATTTGGAAACATTGATCGGCCCGGTCAAAGTTATGTTGGACGCCTACACCGAAGGTAAATTGGACGCGGTCTACATTTGTTACACGCGTTTCATCAACACCATGAAACAAGAGCCGGTGATCGAACAACTGCTGCCTTTGTCGCATGAAAAAATGCATAACGAAGCCAAAGCCGCTGGCAGTCACAGCTGGGACTATTTGTACGAACCGGATGCGCCTGCCGTGATTGACGATTTGCTCGAGCTCTACATCGAATCCTTGGTGTACCAAGCGGTCGCTGAAAACATGGCGTCCGAACAATCTGCACGCATGGTGGCCATGAAGGCCGCGACCGACAACGCCGGCAGCGTCATCGGCGAACTCAAACTCATCTACAACAAAACCCGTCAGGCAGCGATCACGAAGGAATTATCCGAAATCGTGGCCGGTGCGGCGGCGGTGTAACCCTCATATTTTTGGAGCAAATCATCATGGCTCAGGCAATGACACACGCAGGAATTCAAGGAAAAATCGTCCAATGTATTGGCGCCGTGGTGGACGTTGAGTTCCCACGTGAGAGCATGCCGCATATTTACGATGCGCTCAAGCTCGAAGGTTCAAACCTCACGTTGGAAGTGCAGCAGCAACTCGGTGACGGCATCGTGCGTACCATTGCGCTGGGCAGCTCTGACGGTTTGCGTCGCGGCTTGATGGTCACCAATACCGGTGCAGCCATCACGGTACCTGTCGGTAAAGCCACACTCGGACGCATCATGGATGTGTTGGGCGCGCCTATCGACGAGCGCGGTCCTGTCGACCAAACCCAAACGGCTTCTATTCACCGCAAAGCACCTGCTTACGACGAACTCAGTCCTTCACAAGAATTGCTGGAAACCGGCATCAAGGTGATTGACTTGGTGTGTCCGTTTGCCAAAGGCGGCAAGGTCGGTTTGTTCGGTGGTGCCGGTGTGGGCAAAACAGTGAACATGATGGAACTGATCAACAACATCGCCAAAGCCCACAGCGGCTTGTCCGTGTTCGCCGGTGTGGGTGAACGTACCCGCGAGGGTAACGACTTCTACCATGAGATGGCCGACTCTGGCGTCGTCAATTTAGAAAATCTGCCTGAATCTAAAGTGGCCATGGTCTATGGTCAGATGAACGAGCCGCCCGGTAACCGTTTGCGCGTGGCGTTGACCGGTTTGACCATTGCGGAATCCTTCCGTGATGAAGGCAAGGATGTGTTGTTCTTCGTGGATAACATCTACCGTTACACCTTGGCTGGAACCGAAGTGTCTGCGCTGTTAGGTCGTATGCCTTCAGCCGTGGGTTACCAGCCTACATTGGCCGAGGAAATGGGCCGTTTGCAAGAACGTATTACCTCCACCAAGGTTGGCTCTATCACTTCCATCCAAGCTGTGTATGTGCCAGCCGATGACTTGACCGACCCGTCTCCCGCCACCACTTTTGCGCACTTGGACTCCACCGTGGTGCTGTCTCGTGACATCGCGTCGCTCGGTATTTACCCAGCGGTCGACCCCTTGGATTCAACCAGTCGTCAACTTGACCCGTTGGTGGTCGGCACCGATCACTATGAAACGGCACGCGCTGTGCAAGGCACTTTGCAGCGTTACAAAGAGCTGCGCGACATCATTGCCATTTTGGGCATGGACGAACTCGCCCCCGAAGACAAACTGGCCGTGGCACGGGCCCGCAAGATACAGCGTTTCTTGAGCCAGCCGTTCCACGTGGCCGAAGTGTTTACCGGCTCACCTGGTAAATACGTCAGCTTGGCAGAAACCATTCGCGGCTTCAAGATGATCGTCGCCGGTGAATGCGATCACATGCCCGAGCAGGCTTTCTACATGGTCGGCACGATTGACGAGGCCATTGAGAAGGCCAAGAAAATTTAATCCGGGCTGCAACTGCACCTGACAAGGAAGCCCCATGAAAACCATGCAAGTTGATGTGGTCAGTGCCGAAGAGCTGATTTATTCCGGACAAGCCACTTTCGTGGCATTGCCTGGTGAAGTCGGCGAACTTGGTATTTATCCGCGCCACACACCGCTGATCTCGCGCATCCGCGCAGGTTCTGTGCGTATCCA
>Ga0136641_1000222_pt1 | contig 24230 bp, 23 predicted proteins | sample EliLak1302023Y_FD_115312 | JGI IMG/M metagenome (GOLD analysis project Ga0136641, IMG submission 115312) | Freshwater microbial communities from Elizabeth Lake, Yosemite National Park, California, USA - 13020-23Y | ecosystem: Environmental > Aquatic > Freshwater > Lake ...
GCTGATCCAGTTGCCCTCGGGCAACATACCCACAATTTCGCTATGCGCGTGCTGACTGATCTGGCGAACCAAAGTTTTGCGGTAGGCATCCGGCATCCAAGCCTTGGGTTCGATTTTGCCGTCAGCATCAATGATTTGGTCAAAGTGCAACTGCGCCTTGGCCATGGATTCTTGTTCAAACTCAGTCAGAACAGGCTGAATGTCGCGATGCTCGGATTGGACGTTAGGTGCATCAGGCACATTGAAAGACTGTGTGTACATGGTCGTTTCCTTGTTCAAAGATGCCCGCATCATAATCGATACAAAAAAATATGCAAATCTATTTTTTATGTATCATATTTGAATGTCTGCTACCCCGTTTCAATCCAGCGCTTCGCTCACCCCTGTGTCGGATAAACGCATCTTGCAATTCTGTCGACAAGACCGAATGCAAGCCGGATCCCTGATCATTTCTTTGTTCGGGGATGTTGTCTACCCGCGCGGGGGAAAGGTTTGGCTGGGCAGTCTGATCCAATTACTGGCCAACTTAGGGGTCAACGAAAGATTGATTCGTACGGCAATATTTCGCCTGGTTAAAGAGGATTGGTTGCAATCTGAAACGCTAGGCAGGCGCACTAACTATGCATTGAGTATCAATGGCAGCAAGCGCATCGAGGAAGCATCCAAATACATTTATGCCCCAAGCTCCCCTGAATGGGACAACACATGGCGCATATTGATGTTGTCATCAGCGATTCCAGTCAAAGAGAGGGAGCGCTTACGAAAAGCTCTGGTATGGCAGGGTTTTGGTCAATGGCCACCCCATGCTTTTGTTCACCCTGGTGCTGACCTGGCCGTGACCATGGCATTACTCAAACGAGAGGGTTTGGGGCATTTGGAACCCTATTACTGGCCGCTGATGGCACAAAGTTTGGCCTTAGAAAAAAGTCAAACTGACCCAGAAGTGGTCGCACAAATTTGGGATCTCAAGCAACTCGCCCACAGTTACAAAGCGTTTTTCAGTACTTACCAACCTGTGCTTGACGAATGGTTTTCCCTAGAAGCCAAGCTCGACAAAGACCACACAGAAAAAGCTTTTTTATTACGTTTACTTCTGATTCATGACTTCAGACGTTTGTTATTGCGAGACCCTTCTCTGCCACTCAAGCTGCTTCCCACCCGCTGGCCTGGCCACGCTGCCAGACAAACCTGCCTGCAGCTTTATGACGTGTTACGCCCAGCGTCCGAAAAATATTTGGATATGCAATTGCAACTTGCGGATGGAAACATGACCAGAAGTAGCAAAGTATTCGCAAAGAGGTTTAAAAAATGCTGATAATCAACCCATCATAAAAAACCTCGGTCACAAGGTGCCTGGCCTTTGCTGACTCTATTGAAAGTAAGAGATGTCGTTTAATGTTGTGGGCTTGGCGCTTAAGCGCCCTTATACGTTTGTGGTGATGGCCTTATTACTGCTGATATTAGGGCCGCTGGCAGCACTCAAAACACCGACCGATATTTTTCCTGAAATCCGTATCCCTGTGATTGCAGTTGCATGGGCATATACAGGACTTCCACCTGACCAAATGGCTGGTCGCATCAGCACGCTATACCAACGTGTCCTCACCACCACGGTCAACGACATCGAACATATTGAAGCCAATTCCTATGCAGGTGTTGGCATTGTGAAAATCTTTTTTCATCCCGGTGTCAATATCGCTATTGCCAACGCTCAGGTCACTGCCATTTCACAAGTTCTGATTCGACAAATGCCGCCAGGCACCCTGCCTCCTTTGATCGTCAACTACAACGCCTCCACAGTCCCCATTCTTCAACTCGCATTGGCGGGTCAGGGTTTATCAGAGCAGAATCTGGCCGATATTGGATTAACCCAAGTTCGAACACCTTTGGTGACTGTGCCTGGTGCTGCCATCCCTTTTCCATATGGCGGTAAATCTCGCCAAGTGCAAATCGATTTGAATCTGCCCCAACTGCAAGCACGCGGATTGGGTGCACAGGATGTGGCCAACGCATTGGCTACCCAAAACATCATCACGCCGGTTGGCACGCAAAAGATTGACAATCTGGAATACACCATCAGCTTGAACAACGCGGCTGTCACCATCAAAGACTTGGGTGATCTCCCCATCAAAACTGTCAATGGCGCCATGGTGTATGTGCGAGACGTAGCCAATGTGCACGACGGAAATGCGCCACAAACCAATATTGTTCACGTGAATGGCAACCGCTCGGTTTTGATGTCTGTACTCAAGAACGGCACAACCTCTACCTTGGCTATTGTTGATGGTGTTTTGGAAAAACTGCGCTCCATCAAATCTTCTTTGCCTGAAGCGCTGACAGTGCAGCCTATCAATGACCAATCTTTATTTGTTCGCGCAGCTATTCAAGGTGTTGCGTTTGAAGGCTTGATCGCAGCAGGGCTGACCAGCTTGATGATTTTTTTGTTTCTCGGTAGTTGGCGCTCCACCATCATCATCGCTCTGTCTATTCCTTTGTCCATCATGGGCGCGGTGCTAGGTCTGTATGCATTGGGCGAAACCCTGAACATCATGACCTTAGGCGGTTTGGCTTTAGCGGTAGGAATTTTGGTCGACGATGCCACGGTCACGATTGAAAACATCAACTGGCACTTAGAACAAGGCAAGGATGTGGTCACCGCTATTTTGGATGGTGCTGACCAAATTGTTGCGCCTGCGTTTGTCTCACTGCTGTGTATCTGTATTGTTTTTGTGCCGATGTTTTTTCTGGATGGCGTTTCCCGCTTTTTGTTTGTACCCATGGCCCTGTCGGTGATGTTGGCCATGACCTTTTCCTTCTTTTTGTCGCGTACCTTGGTGCCGACGATGGCGAATTACTTGTTGAAACCTCATGCACCGCATACCGACATGCATGGCAACAACACGAGTTTGCCACCCACGCGCAACCCCATCATGCGTTTTCAACGCAGCTTCGAATCCGCCTTCGAAAGTTTCCGCTCTGGCTACAAAGATATTTTGCAACTCGCATTGGTCAATCGCTGGCCTGTTGTCATAGGGTTCATGGGCTTTGTCATGGCCTCGTTTGCTTTGGTCCCTTATTTGGGTACCAATTTCTTTCCCGACGTTGATGGCGGTCAAATCTTGATCCACGCCCGCGTACCCGTCGGCACCCGCGTTGAAGAAACGGCCGCGCGTTTTTCCGGCATAGAAAAAGCTATTCGTCAGGTTATCCCCGAAGAAGAAATCACTACCTTGGTTGACAACATCGGTTTACCCCCCAGTTGGATCAACCTCATCTACAACAACACGGGTGTGATAGGCACCATGGACGGGGATATTCAAATCGCCCTGCGCAAAGACCATCGCCCCACTGCAGAGTATGTGAGGGAACTGAGAAAAACCCTGCCCTTGGCTTTTCCAGACACGGTTTTTTCCTTTCCTCCTGCTGATATCGTCAGTCAAATTTTGAACTTCGGTGCACCTGCCCCGATTGATATACAAATTCGTGGCGCCAACCTCAGCGGTAATTTTGAATACGCCAATAAATTACTCAAAGAAATACGGCGTATTCCCGGTGTTGCAGATGCACGCATTCAACAATCTGCCAAAAGTCCTGTGCTTGAAGTTAATCTTGATCGCAGCCAGGCGCAAGACATGGGTATCACGCCCAAAGATGTCACTAACAACCTGGTCGTCAATTTGGCCGGCAGCAGCCAGGTCGCACCAACCTTCTGGCTCAACCCTGCCAACGGCGTCTCCTACGGGGTAGTCATGCAAACACCACAATACAACCTAGACTCGCTGAATGCGCTGTCGAATCTGCCCGTAGGCGCCAGTGGCAGCAGCAACCAACCCGTGCTTGGTGCCCTGTCCACCATCAATCGCACAACAAGAAACGCCGTGGTCAGTCAATACGATATTCAACCGCTGGTCCAGATCAATGCAACCACACAGGATACAGATTTAGGCACCGTGGCGCGTGAGGTTCGACGGGTACTCGCTGCCACCGAAAGCGATTTACCCAAAGGCAGCAAAGTGTTTTTGCTAGGTCAAGTCCGCACCATGGAAAAAGCTTTTTCAGGTCTGCTCTGGGGTTTGCTTGGTGCAGTCGTGTTGATTTATTTCTTGATTGTGGTTAATTTCCAATCGTGGCGCGATCCGTTCGTCATCATCAGTGCATTGCCCGCCGCACTGGCAGGCATCGTCTGGATGTTGTTTGCCACCCGAACTACTTTGTCTGTCCCTGCATTAACGGGCGCCATCATGTGCATGGGCGTAGCAACCGCCAACAGTGTGTTGGTGATCAGTTTTGCACGTGAACGACTGGATCAATTAGGTGACCCGATTGCTGCCGCGTTGGACGCTGGCTTTGTCCGGTTCAGACCGGTGCTCATGACGGCCTTGGCCATGATCATCGGCATGGTGCCCATGGCGCTTGGTTTGGGTGAAGGTGGTGAACAAAACGCCCCGCTAGGCCGTGCTGTCATCGGCGGACTGATGCTTGCAACTGTTGCCACATTGGTCATCGTTCCACTTTTATTCAGTATGGTGCACGGACGCATACGCTCCGCTGCCTCAACAACGTTTTCTTCTGGAGTCAGTCATGTCTAAGCCGTCAGTTCCTTTCGTTTCCCGTGGTTTTCTATGGACGTCATTGGCTGCAGCTGGCGTGTTGGCTGGCGCTGTCGTTTTCAATGGTTTGCAGGCGCGCGCCAAAGACGGCGCACAGCTCAAAGCACTGGCTGACAAACAGTCAGCAGTCACCGTCAGTGTCATCTCACCTGGCAGCAACACAGACGCAGTTGCGTTGAACCTACCCGGTCGGATCGAAGCCAATGCCAAAGCGCCTCTGTATTCGCGCATCAGCGGTTATTTAAAGAGTTGGAAGGCCGATATTGGCACGCCAGTCAAAGCGGGTCAGTTATTGGCAGAAATTGACACGCCAGATCTCGACCAACAAATATTGCAAGCCAAAGCGGAGCTAGCCAGTACTCAGGCCAATGCCGCGCTGTCCGAAAACACCGCCAAGCGTTGGAAATCGCTAGAAAGCGCAAATTTTGTATCTGGCCAAGCGGTTGAGGAAAAAATCGGGGACCTCAACGTCAAAATGGCCGTGGTCAACGCATCTCAGGCCAACGTCAACAGGCTACAGGCAATGAAAAATTTCGCCCGCATCGTTGCGCCCTTTGACGGTGTGGTCACTGCCAGAAACACAGACATTGGTCAATTGATCAATATCGGCGGCGCTCCTGGTAGCGAATTGTTCGTGGTCTCTGATGTCAAACGACTTCGCTTGTACGTCAACTTACCCCAAAATCAAATCGCTTTTATACAAAAAGGCACCGTGGCTAAATTCAGTGTGCCAGAACAACCTGGACAGGTTTTCACAGCAACCGTTCAATCTATGTCTCAAGCGATCAACAGCACCTCCGGCAGCATGTTGGTGCAATTGTCAGCCGAGAACAAACGCGGTGAGTTATTGCCTGGCGGCTATGCCAGCGTCAGCTTCCATATCCCCGCTCAGGCGGATCGGCTCAGCGTACCACCCAGCGCCTTGGTGTTCACCAAGGCCGGCGTGCTTGTTGCAACCGTCAATGCAGAAAACAAAGTCGTCATGAAGCCAGTGGTGATTGCCAGAGACTACGGCAACCGCCTAGAATTACTTTCAGGCTTGCTACCCACAGACAGAGTGATCGAGAATCCACCCGATGGCGTCACTGAAGGTGACGTGGTTCAGGTCCGCACAGTTCAAGCAACGCATTAACTTTGACCTGCATCTCTCCGGCGTGTGCAAAACCCAAGTTGACATGTCGTTGATTTGCAAATTTGCACAATCATCTAATTCAATAAATTAATCATTTCTTGACTCTATATGATAAATACCTTGATAATTCCAACAATTATTTTTTAGCGCTTGATGACACACCAACGTTTTTTTGAACTGATGGTCAACCCAGACGCACAATCCGAGATGGAGATGCTGCGTGCTTTTTGACCACTGTGCGCAATGTCAACGATGCTGCAATGTGGAGGCGGGGTATCCGCCACTTGAAATCACATTAACTGATAGTGAACAAAAGAAACTAGGCTCTGTTTGTATCGAAACCCGTTGCACGCACCTAGGCCCAACAGGCTGCACCATGGGCGACGACAAACCTTTCGGCTGCACGCTCTACCCCCTCAGTTACAACCCTCATAACAAAAGTTTTTACTTCGATACCGACTGTCCTTTGATGGACGATTACATACACGGCTTATCAGAAGAAAACAGTGACGCGAACAAGCACCTAGGCAAGGTGCATGAAATGATTGTTCAATTGGAAAAGACAGATCCGGTTTTTTTACAAACCAACCACGAAGTAGATATTTCTTACTTTGATCTCAAACGTATTCCTGCTGTACATTTCAACCCAAAACAAAATAAAAAAAAATCAAACATTTAAAGGCAACACTATGAATGGCATGCTCTATCAATTCAAACCAGCTCATCAGGTTTCTTCAGCCGCCAAGGTTCATGAAGTCGGTTACCAGAGTTGGACAGAAGACAACCTTCTGGTTGAAAGTGAGCACAACGACATTCTTTACTACACCACACGTTGGGATGCTCTGTGTCCCTACATCAATGTGACCAAGGAAATGCTGGCTGCTGCACCACGGCCCTTTGTGGTTTACGCGCTGCCCCCGGACAGCCCTTTTGGCGTACCCATCAATGACAAGTACGGCTTGGTCAACACCATGGACGAAGCCTTTTGGTCAGAACCGCGCCGCGAACGTAAATTCCGCGAATACGACAAACAATATAAAAACTTTGTTTACACCGAACAAGTGATTTCTGGCTCTCAACTGACGGTTGAGTATATGTTTGAAATGGGTGGTGAGCACTTCGCCAACTACTATATTGATGACCGCGAAGTGGAGGGATTTGTTGACTATGTGCGCCACTTAGACGTACTGATTTTGCGTGTACACAGCCCCGAAGGCGAACTTGTGCTGACTGATGTATCCATCTTGTTACCCAAATACAACCAACTGTATGGCAGTTTTTGTCAGTGGAATCGTGATTACAAAAACCGTTCACCTGGCATATACGCCTGTTTACAAGCCTGCCGTTGGGCGCAGAAAAATGGCTTGCGCTATTACAACCTTGGGCCAGTCGATGACTATGGGTACAAAGCATTGTTTGTGACCGACTTTGAACCTATTTACGCATTGGCGCTGATTGATCCACAACACCCATTGGCAACAGACCCAACTTCACCTTTGATCACTGACTTCAAGCCGCACGAACTCAACCAGATTTACCGACATTCGCCGGTTGTTCAGCAGGTTGAGCGCCAAGAGCATATCTTGGCGATGGCTGGCTGATCAAAAGTAGTGCTTTTCGCCAAAACTGATGTCGTAATCGATAAACAGTTCTTCACCTTCGGCGATATTCATCAGGCTTATCAAAGTGCCATTTTTCTTGAAGCGCAAGTTGGGGCGTTTGGAATGGTTCAGATAAACAGCCAAATCAAATGAATTCAAGCCATTGACGGGAATACTGACACTGCGCCTGTCGTAATAACAAAACATATCTATTTGATTACGTACTCCCTTGGGTAAATGCTTGATATCTTTTTTGGATACATCAATTTCCCTAGAGCGGATATAGCTTTTCAGGGGATTGATCCCTTTAGGAATCGGTTTGATTGCAAAAACCCCAATGCCATGGATGGGAGAAATACCAAGTTTGCAAAACACCTCTTCCTCAAGATGCTCGATGATTTTTTTCTTGGTGGTAGGCATGGCTATGACTTTCTCAGTTGGGCTTTACTATAACGAATAGACAAAGCCGTGAAGGCGACTGCTTACAATCATTGCAATGATGCCGCTCACAAACGAACTACCTACGCGTCGCTTGCGCTTTGTATTGCTTTTTTTTTCTTCTGCTTTTATTTTCGGTGGCGTGCTCTTATCAAAGACCGATGTGAACCAGCAGTGGATGATTGCTATCAATCAATCTGTGAGCGGCATCGACTCCTTGTGGTCAGTCCTGACCCAGTTTGGTGAAGGTGGTGTTGCCCTTTTACTGCTGCTGGTATTTACCCGTTTCAGTCGCAACGGCACCGCATTAAGTTTGAAGTGTTTTTTGATCGGGTCTGTGCTCTCCCCTTCTCTCAAGGCAATCTTTGCCCATGCCAGGCCTTTGAGTGTTCTGGATGCTGGGTTAATCCACACCATAGGCTACCCTCCCACCGCAGCCAATTCCATGCCCTCAGGCCACAGCATGACGGTAATAGCTGCGGTCACGCTGTTATGTCTTTGCTTACCAGTCGGGTCAAAGTTCAAACCGGTCGCCGCCCTACTGGTGGTCTTCGGCAGTTTGGTAGCGTTGTCTAGGATCATGGTGGGTGCGCATTGGCCTTCAGATGTATTGGCCGGCGGCGGGCTGGGCATACTGATCGTTTGGCTGGCTGTGCAATGGGAACAGTTCCAACCCTGGAGCAATTACCTTAAGCAATCAAAATCCCAATGGGGTTTGATGTTGTGCGAGCTGGGATTGGTGATTTATTTATTCAGATTACATGCTGAAACACCTGCGTCACAATTGGCAATTGATGTGATTGCCACCCTAGGAATCGCTGGACTCATGTCTAGATTGAGTTTGTTGCGGAAAAAGGAGATGCCTTGAAAGCGCGATCTAGAGACTCTTTTTATGCTTTGTCCATGCTGGGTGTGAGCATGGTGTTTTTTTTAAGCTATCCAGACATTGATTTACAGGTCAGCAAGCTTTTTTATGATGCCAACACACTCAGTTTTCCGGGCAAGGAATGGCCATGGGTGAAATGGATTTATATCTACACACCCGAAATCAATAAATGGATATCGATTGGGGCAGCGATATTTTTATTGTTTAGTTGGATTCGACCCAACAAGGGCTACAACATACTGCGTCGACGTTGTATTACTTGGTTGTTGACGGTCATCATAGGCATTGGTTTTATCGTCGATTGGGTATTGAAAGACCATGTCGGCAGACCTCACCCTTACCAAACTGTCAATTTCAATGGCACGGACGCGTTTGTTCCTGTGCTGCACTACCAGCCATTGTGTGAGGAAAATTGTTCATTTGTCAGCGGCCACGCTGCTGGCGGTTTTGTATGGATGGCCTGGGGCATGTGGTCGCGAAGACAGACTCGCCGCCGATGGATATGGGCTGGCATAGGTGCTGGCAGCTTGATAGGCTTGACTCGCATGCTTCAAGGTGGTCACTTCCTAAGCGATGTGGTGTTTTCTGGCTGGTTTATCTGGTTAACTTACTGGCTTATTCGAAGTGTTTGGATACGCTGGCGTTGGTACCAAGTCCATCGCCTGCATCAACCCCAAAATCTCTAAGTTTGAAGCACTTAGGCTACAGTCTCAGCTTTTCAATGATTCATCAAAAATATATATGGAATTACTGACCGACCCGCATATGTGGATGGCGCTGGCCACATTGACTTTGCTCGAGTTGGTGCTGGGCATAGACAACATTATTTTCATCTCTATTCTTGTCAGCAAACTCCCCAAAGCACAGCAAGAATTGGCCAGGCGGATCGGCTTGTTCATGGCCATGTTTTTGCGTATTGCTCTGCTGTTATTGCTGTCATTCATTATTGGACTGGTAGAGCCATTGTTTACAGTGATGACACAGCCCTTTTCTGGGCGTGATTTGATTTTGCTGGTCGGTGGATTGTTTTTGATCTGGAAAAGTACAGGCGAGATTCACCAATCACTCGAAGGCGAGGACGAAAGCGATGGTGCCCATGCCAAGCCCCAAGTCAACCTGATCGCTACCATTGCCCAAATCATCGTTATCGACTTGGTGTTCTCGTTGGACTCCATCATTACCGCTGTCGGCATGGTCGATGATGTGCGCATCATGATCACCGCTGTCATAGCTTCGTTGGGTCTGATGATGTTGTTTGCCCGAGCCATCGGAGAATTTGTCGACGCTCATCCTTCCATCAAAATGCTGGCCCTGAGCTTTTTAGTGGTGGTAGGAGTGGTCTTGATCGCAGAAGGATTTGGTCACCACGTACCCAAAGGCTATATCTACTTTGCCATGGCGTTCTCGTTTGGTGTTGAATTGCTCAACATCCGTTTTCGTCAATCACGCAGTAAGCCAGTCAAGCTGCGCGACGCTGTGATTCCAGGTGACGACCCCCATTGAGTACCATTCATACTCACTTGAAATACCAAATCAATTATCACTCTCTGGCAAAACAGCTATTGCTATTGGTGCTATGGGGCGCGGGATTGTCAGTCCGTGCCAATGAGATAGATACGACTGCTCAAAACGCAGAATGCTCGCGCAGTGCCAGCTATTTCGCAGAGTTTTATGTCGGCTTACAAACCATGCACAGCCACGGATTGAAAAACTTTACGCCCGGCTCTGCTGATGCTAATGCTTATTTCATACAAGTTCAAAAAAACGGCGAAAAAGTTGAAATGAATGTATTGAAAAATCTGCGCTCTGACGGTACGTTGAGCCCATCAGTCAAAGATTCATTAATCAAGCTGAACCAGTCAGTCGCTCAGAGCATGCGGCGAATGGCCGAACAGGATTCACTCGCCCAAGTGCTTCGCGATAAAGAGGTGGTGAAAGCTGACCTGACCAAAGTTTGCAGCCATTAAGCATTGCTCATGCATCAACACCCGCTGTCATTCAAAGAGCCGTCAGGCATGACAGTTTTGCAAAATTTCGCATCATCGAGTTTGGCACCATCCATTTTTGCGCCTTTCAGATTGGCGCCAGCCAGCACAGCACCTTTCATGTTTGAAAGAAGCAGCACTGCATCACTCAGGTCAGCGCCGGTTAAATTGGCTTCTCTTAAGTAAGCATTGGTGAAGTTTGCCAAGTGCAAATTGGCACCGCTTAAATCGGTACGACGCAAATTGGCGTCTTCAAAATTTGTCACCAAGGTGCGCTTTTCCATCGGACGCTCGGCCAAGTTGGACTTGGCCATGACCGCGCCTGACAGGTTGGCATTTTGAAAATCAGCACCTCGCATGTCGCGTCCACCCAACGGGGCATCACTCAAATCACAGTATTTGCAGACATTGGTGGTTTTGAAGTCTTCCATCTTGCCGGCGTCAAATGCCCCGGCGGCCCAAGGCCAGATACAGCAACCCGCAACCAGTACCATGGGTAACAGTTTGAAACTTTTGTGAATAACAGCCACTACCAACCCCTTTAAAACCCTAAGATTTACCATGGCTAATAATAACCAACTACTTGGAAATGAATTCCCATCCCGCCAGTACCCTATTTGTCTCGACATGCAATGATCCGGATATCGAAAGGCTGTCATGCATTTTTTGTACCCCATCGCTAACCCAGCGCGGCCAAGGATAAGCCTGATATTTTTGGCACTGGTTGCTTGCTTGTTAACCAGCCAAAGGGCTTTGGCCTACACATTGACCTGCGATGTCCAAGGGTCATTTCCCGAAATGGACAAAATCAGCGTAGAACCAGCTTCAGTCAAAGTTGACATCACCTCTATTGGAGACCATTTGTATATCAAGATGGATGGCCCCAAGCTGTACACTTTTTTCGTCAACACGCTCAGAACAGCTGAGTTTGAGGGAATGGATTTAACTTCCAAAACCAGTTTGTGGGTAAAGCGCAAAAACCTGCAAACCATGGAAGAATCTGAGATCAAAATAAACCGTGAACCGGTGAATATCAAGGCCATCAAAGATGTTCAAAGATATGGCAAGAAGTTGAAGTTTTTCGTCACCGGTCCTTGTCAACTGCCACCAGGATGAACACCATGAGCCAACTTACGATCAGACAATTGTTAATTGATTTAGACCGCCCTTTTTCACTGCGATGGAACGGCGATGATGCATTCACATCAGCTTTCTTTAATGCATTGTCCATGAGTTTTCCGGTGGGCGAGCAATTTTTTCTCGACAGTGTGCGCCAAGGGCTTTCGTGTCTACCGGCCGAGCAGCAAGCTTTGTACAAAGATGAGGTTAAAGGATTTGTCGGGCAAGAGGCTACACATCGCCGCTTGCATACCCTGTACAACCGTCATTTGCTTGACCAAGGCATGGTTAATCATTGGGAAAAACGTGCCCTCAAGCGCATAAGCTTCATCCAAAAAATCGATATCCGCCACTCTGTGGCAGCAACCGTTGCAACTGAGCATTTCACGGCTGTGTTTGCACATTGGTTGCTGTCTAACGAATGGTGTTTTGAACATGCCGATCCCCGCTTAAAAACCATGTGGTTATGGCATGCCAGTGAAGAAAGCGAGCATCGTTGTACGGCTTTTGATTTATACAAAGCGATGGGTGGCAATGAGGAATGGCGTTTGCGCTGGATGCGTCGCGTTACCTGGTTTTTCCTCACAGATTTGTTGCTCCAAACCGTCAACAACCTGTGGCATGAGGGAAGCCTTTTCAAAACATCCACATGGGCCAGCGCTTGGAAACATTTGTTTGCCAAGGGTGGGTTATTTCGGGCGAGTTTCAACCTATGGCGTGACTATTTCAAACCCGAATTTCACCCCTCCCAACATCCTGATGATTTGTCTCGGGCGTGGTTACAAACACACCAAAACGCTTATGTGCCGGTGGGTCAGACCACGTAAGCTCGATGGGTGGGCCATTTTTATTGGAAAGCAGCATGCTAGATCCCCAAGCACAAACACTTTTACAACTGATGGTCGAACGAGGCGTACCTGCATTCAACGCCCAGACACCTATAGAAGCCCGACAAGCCTATTTGATGCGAAAAGGCTTTACCCAGCCTGAGCCTCCCGCTGTCTCACGTAGTCATGATCACCTGGTGTCACTCAATGGTGTACAGATCAAAATCCGCGAATTCAGGCCTGAAGCTGTTGCATCCACAGCTGTACTATCCGCGCTGGTTTATTACCATGGAGGTGGTTGGGTCATAGGTGATATCGATACACACGATGTACTTTGCCGACAGTTATGCCAAGCCAGTGGCTGTGCAGTGTTCTCAGTGGATTACCGGCTTGCACCCGAGCATGTGTTCCCGGCTGCTTACGACGATGCACAGGCTGCTTTCCAATGGGCGGCTTCTCATGCGACCAGTTTGTCAATTGACGCGAAGCGCATTGCTGTCGGTGGCGACAGTGCCGGCGGCAATTTGGCCGCCGCAGTTTGTCTGGGCGCCAGAGGCGGCTCACATCAACCTGCTTTTCAATTGTTGATCTACCCTGCCACGCTGATGTACCCGGACACACAAAGCTACCGCGACAATGGCGAAGGTTACGCATTGACGGCCGAAGTGATGGACTGGTTTATGAACCATTACCTCCCTGAGCCTGAGGATGCGCACGATTGGCGTGCCTCACCATTGAAAGCCGGTTCTCATGCAAACCTGCCCCCAGCTTTGGTTATCACAGCCGGCTTTGATCCGCTGCGTGATGAAGGCCGCTTGTATGCAAACGCATTGTCGGCAGCTGGGAGCAGTGCCGAATACATTTGCTTTGAGCGACAAATCCACGGCTTCATCACCATGGGTCGTGTCATACGCGAAGCGCATACCGGTGTAGCCATTTGTGCTGATGCACTCAAACGTTACCTTTGTTAAGGATCAGTACCCATGAAATTGAATATCAACGGACAAAGCCATACGCTGGATGTTGAACCAGAAATGCCACTCTTATGGGCATTGCGCGATGAACTTGATATCAAAGGCCCCAAATACGGTTGCGGCATTGCCCAATGCGGCGCTTGTACCGTTCTACTCAATGGCGAACCAGTTCGTTCATGCAGTTACCCTGTGTCCTCTGCTGATGGACAGCAAGTAGTGAGCATTGAAGGACTGGCCGACAAAGGCAAGCTCCATGCTGTGCAACAAGCTTGGATTGACCATCAAGTGCCGCAATGCGGCTATTGCCAAGGCGGTCAAATATTAGCTGCAGTGTCTTTGCTTAAGAAAAAGCCCAAGCCCACTGACCAAGATATAGATGCTGCCATGACCAACATCTGTCGCTGTGGTACCTATGCTCGTATGCGCACGGCGATTCATGCTGCTGCGCGACAAGCTGGAGGCAAATCATGAGCTTGACACACCTGAATCGTCGTGTTTTTTTACAAGTCAACAGCGCCTCAGCAGCCGCCCTCAGTCTGGGGTTTTTGTGGCCTGATGCTGGCTTGGCAAACACCAACGCAGAAGTGAATGCGTGGATTGAAATCAATACCGACGAATCCATTGTCATACGCTATGCCCGCACAGAAATGGGCCAAGGCAGTCGCACCTCCGCACCTATGTTGATCGCAGAAGAATTAGAAGCAGATTGGAAAAAAGTACGGGTAGTAGATGTGCCGGCACATGAGAATTTACGACGCAAACGCGTTTATGGTGACATGGCCAGTGTGGGTAGCCGCACCATACGCATGTCGCAAGAGTATTTACGCAAAGCCGGGGCCGCTGCCCGCATCATGTTGATAGAAGCCGCAGCCCAGCGCTGGAGCGTACCTGCCAACGAATGCAAGGCATCGCTGGGTGTGGTCTTTCATCCTGGCAGCGGTAAAAAACTCAGCTTTGGTCAATTGGCTGCAGATGCCGCCAAACTCACACCACCCAAAGACATTCCCCTGAAAGACCCCAAGACCTGGACCATCGCTGGCAAACCCATTCCGCGTCTGGACATCACTGACATCGTCACTGGAAAAATCCGCTATGGCGTGGATGTTCAATTGCCTGGCATGCTGCATGCTGCCATCGCTCAATCCCCCGTCTTTGGCGGCAAAGCCAAATCAATCGATAGCAGCAAAGTCGACAACCGGCGCGGTATTGTGAAGGTGATCAACCTTGGCGAATTTGTTGCCGTGGTCGCAGACAACTGGTGGCGCGCGAAGGAAGCTTTGCGGGACGTATCCATCGATTGGGATAACGGCAAAAACGGGGCAGTCAACAGCGCCAGCCTATTGCAGTATTACCGCGAAGGACTGACCCAAAAGGAACAAGCCGTAGCCCGCAATGACGGCGATGCAGTTGCCACGCTTGCCGCATCACAAGTGATCGAAGCGGATTACTACACCCCTTATTTAGCGCATGCCACCTTAGAGCCCATGGTTTGTACGGCCTTGCTCAATGGCGAAAAGCTTGACATTTGGGCATCGACGCAAAACCCTGAATCCACCCTCACCTCGGCGGCCTCTACAGCAGAAGTAGCGCAGGAAAACGTCCGAGTTTTTGCCATGCAAATGGGCGGCGGTCTGGGTCGCAAAAGTCCTCAAGATTTCACGCGTCAAGCAGTCGCCATCGCCATGCAGCTGCCCGGCAAGCCAGTCAAGTTGATGTGGAGCCGTGAAGAAGACACGCAACATGATTTGTATCGCCCTGCCAGTTTGGTGCGCGTACGCGCAGCCTTGGACGACAACGGCAAACCACACGCCATGCATATTCGAGTGAGTGCACCTTCCTTGTTTTCACAGTTATTGCGCATGCCATTGCAAAACGGGGTTGATCAACAAGCCGTTGCCTGTTTTAACGATCACCCCTATGCCATTCCCCATACCTTGGTCGACTTTGCCATGCGCAGTGCCCACGTACCTGTTGGGTTTTGGCGCACAGTGGGTCACTCCCAAAATCCCTTAGTGCGCGAATGTTTTCTGGACGAACTTGCGCATGCTGCCAACAAGGACCCTTTAGCCTATCGTCTTGCCCTCTTACCGGACAATGAAAAAGCTAACCGCGATAAAGGCATATTGCAAGCTGTGGCCAAAGCGGCTGACTGGGGCAAACCGTTGCCTGCCGGTGTTCACCGCGGCATCGCCAGTGTGGACGGCTATGGCAGTTGGACCGCCTGTGTGTGCGAGGTGTCTGTCAGCCCGCGCGGCGAAGTGAAGATTCACCGGATTGTGATCGGTATCGACCCAGGATACGCCGTCAATCCTGACAATATCCAAGCCCAATTGCAAGGCAGCGTGGTTCACGGATTGACTGCTATTTTCTGGGGTGAGATGACTGTGAAAGACGGTCGCGTTGAGCAATCCAATTTCCACGACTACCGCATGATGCGCATGAACGAAATGCCCAAAGTGGAAACGGTGATTGCACCCAGCGGCGGTTTTTGGGGAGGTGTGGGAGAACCCGCTCAAGCTCCGCTGGCACCAGCACTAGGTAATGCGTTGTTTGCTGCCACTGGCAAACGTATTCGCTCACTCCCCTTGAAAAACCATGGCCTGACTTTGGTGAAAGCATGAAACGCTTGTTGTTTTCTGCGGCTTTGTGTTGCGCTGCGGTGGTTGTATCAGCGAGGGACGGCATGCCGCCTACGCCTTCTGAACGTACCGCTGAAGTCGAACGCGGGCGCAAACTCCTACTCAACCGGCAAGAAACCGGTTGCGTTCTGTGCCATACCATTCCTGGTTTAAAGGATGGCGGCGAAATGGGGCCTAACCTCACGGGTCTGAGTCAGCGATTAACGGCAGATCAAATTCGCATGCGTATTGCCGACCCCAGGTTGATAAATCCACAGTCGTTCATGCCAGCCTACTTCAGCACAGAAGGATTGCATAATGTGGCCAAACCGTTGATCGGTAAAACCGTTCTCACCGAGCAAGGTCTGGAAGATATCGTGGCCTATTTGCTAGAAGCCACCAAAGGTCCTTGATGTTATTTTCATTATCCAGACGCGATTGCTTATCCCGATTTCTCAAAGCTTCTGTGGGTGTTTGGGGGATGGGCTCTGGTATGTCGCATGCGCAGGATATGTCTGTTTTAGGTCGAGTACAAGACATGACAGATGCACGACTGCGTCAATTTGACGAAATGATTGCGCCGTATGTCGTGCGCCAACCTGTCAAGCAAGGTGGCATTACCTTGTCATTGCCGATGCTGGCAGACAACGGCCACTTGGTGCCCTTGAGTCTGAAGGTCGACAGTCCCATGACGGAGGAATCCCACGTCACCCATATTTATGTGATTTCGCAACGAAACCCAGTTCCATTGATGGCCATGTTTGTGCTGGGACCCTGGAACGGTAGGGCCGAACTGAGCATGCGCGTTCGCCTGTCGGGCACGCAAATGGTGGTGGTGCTCGCGCGCATGTCAGATGGCACTTTCCGATACGAAACGCAAGAAGTGGTCGTCACTGAGGCTGCCTGCATTGACAACGGATAAGCCATGACTACTGCACGTTTACAACTTCCCGCTCGCATTGTTGAAGGCGATGTGTTCAAGTTGCGCTTGCTGGTTCAGCATCCAATGGACAGCGGTTTTTTGCGTGACCTCGAGGGAGTTTTGGTTAAACGCAATGTCATCCGTCACCTGCAATGTATTTTTCACGACAAAGAAGTCTTTCGGGTTGAACCCACCACAGGCACGTCAGCCAATCCCTTGTTTGAGTTTTATCTTCGCGCCACCAAATCGGGCGAGTTGTATTTCAGATGGGTTGATGACAAAGGGTACATCGGAGAACTTCGTCAAAAATTGGTGATCGAACCTGCCAACCAGTCCAAAGCTCCTAAACCCTAAGTCATGCAGATATTGTTGAATTCACAGCCAATGTCTGGCCCGAAACTTTGCTTATGGGGACTGTCAAGATGTTTGATTTATTTTCTGTTGCTCAACGTGTTCGGCCTGTTGTTTCATCTTCCCATGGCTGCGGCGCAACAACGTTTGATTGCCTTGGACAAATTGCAATCCGGTTTGGCTTTCACTGGTCCTGAAATTCTTGATTTGCAAGGTGACGACTTCGCTAACCCTGGACTGCCTTTTTTGGAGAAAGGAGCCAAGTTGTGGAACCAAGTCTCAGGCAAGAACGATAAAAGCTGTCAATCCTGTCATGGCGAATTGAAAAGCATGAAGGGTGCGGCAACCCGTTATCCTGCCATCGATAAAGCCAGCGGACATTTGTTTAATTTAGAAGACCGTATTCGCCATTGCCGCCAAAAGCGTCAAAAAGCAGCTGAATGGCCGCTTGAGTCTGAGGAATTACTTTCAATCACGCTGTATGTCACCTCAGCCTCGAACGGCATGCCCATCAAGGTATCCATTGATGGCAAGGCACAATCACATTTTGAGGCTGGTCAGAAAATATTCACTACCCGCCAAGGTCAGATGAATCTGGCGTGTACGCAGTGCCACGATCAGCGCTATGGCATCAAACTGTTCACAGACAAACTCAGCCAAGGGCAGCCTAACGCTTACCCGGCTTATCGGATTGAATGGCAACGGTTGGCATCATTGGAACGGCGCTTGCGTTTTTGTTACACGGGTGTCAAAGCAGAAATTCCAGCGTGGGGTCACGAAGATATGCGTGATATCAGTCTCTATTTGATGTGGCGGGCTCAGGGGTTAAAGATTGAAGTGCCCTCAGTACGCAAGTAGATTAAAGCGTAGCCAAAACTTTTCTCCATAAGTCAGGTGTGACCTCGGGCATCACACCAAACCATGCAGCAAACCCAGGACGTGCCTGATGCAACAACATACCCAAGCCGTTGACAACAGGATTTCCTCGAAGTTTGGCGCGTAACAACAAATCGGTTTCCAACGGTGTGTAAACAATATCAGAGACGACCGCGCGCGTGGGCAACGCAGATATATCGATGTCCAACGCCGGTTGACCTTGCATGCCTTGGGTGGTGGTGTTGACCAACAAAGCAGCATCGGCCAGGGCGGCGTGGCGTTGTGACCAGTCGAAAGCATGCACGGGTGAACCGAATTGTGCGGCCATGGCTTGCGCCTTTTCTGGGCTGCGATTGAGCAACCGTATCTCTTTGACGCCTGCATCGGCCAAGGCCCAGACAATGGCGCGCGCGGCACCCCCCGCACCCAACACCACCGCTGGCCCACTGTGTGCAAGCCAATCAGCTTGTGATTCGCGCAGACTTTGTATGTATCCAAAGGCGTCCGTGTTCGTACCACTCAAACTGCCATCAGCTTGCACGATGACCGTGTTGACCGCACCGATGTGCTGTGCCACATGGTCTATGTGGTGGACAAACGGCAGTGCATCAACCTTATGAGGCAAGGTGAGGTTACAGCCAGCAAATCCCAATGCTGACAGCCCTTCAAGCGCATCAGCCAAGTGCGCGGGGTTGACAGCCAAGGGGACATAATTGCCACGCAAACCCATCTGCTCTATCCAGTGACCATGTATCACTGGCGAGCGAGAGTGTGTAATGGGCCATCCCATGACCCCGGCGAGAACGAAAGTATGTGAGACTTTTTGAATCATCGTTTGACAAGCATAGCGTTTTTGCAAAGGCAGGGGAAATAGATCAGCAAGAGCTTGTTAAAAAATCCTGCATTACTGTGAAACAATTGCCACTTCATTTGAAATACGCTCTGATGTACGAAGCAAACAAGACTAACAGTCAAACACTGCACCAGTTTCTGGCCGCTATGACCAGATTGGTAGATAGTGCCCCCGCCGAGCAAGCCTTGATCGCGCAGGTGCAAGTATTGATGGAACCCTTGTTAATCGATGATGACTGGCTGCAAGCCGAATTGACGCAGGCACACCCGCTTCATCCGCAACAATTTTTAATTTATGCCGATCCGCAAGCCAGATTTTCAGTGGTAAGTTTGGTTTGCGGCCCCGGACAAAGCACGCCCATCCATGATCACACTGTCTGGGGGGTAATGGGCTTATTGCGTGGCAGCTTATCCTGCCAGCCCTATAGCCGAATGTCTGATGGACGCTGGGTGCCCGCTGGTTTTCAAATCGATATGCTGCCGGGCGACATGGAATCAGTATCGCCTCGCACTGGCGATGTGCATAAAGTTTGGAACCCCCTGCCAGACCAGGTGACAGTCTGCATAGAAATATACGAAGGTCATATTGGTTTGATCGAGCGCCACAGCTACCGAGAGGACGGTTCGCGTCAAATGTTTGTTGACGGCTATGCCAATGTGCATTTGATTTCCAGCCCTGTTCAATCAACTGCTCCGCTTGTCACATCTGCTACTTCGGTTTCTGTGACCGTACCAACAACGCCCATGTCTGACCCAGCAGCCCAGATTAAACCAGCTGATGCATCTGTGCGACTCGAAGAAATCGGATTGCCATCTTTGCACCATGAACATCAAGGTATAGGACCCCGTTTTGCGGTCTGCACATATTCACAAGTCCGCCAAGCCTTATTAGAAAAACAAGAAATCGCACTGGTTGATGTACGTGAAGAACATGCCTATGCACAAGGTCACCCATTGTTTGCGATTCATTTGCCGTATGGCCGCATAGAGGCCGACAGCGCACGCCGTATTCCGCGTCTGGACACGCCCATTGTTTTGTTTGACCAAGGTGGCGTATTGGCTGAGCGCGCGGCAGAAATTTTCCAACGCATGGGTTACAGCAACATCAGCATCTTCCAAAATGGTCTGTCCGGTTGGGCTGCTGCTGGCGGCGAATTATTTAGAGACATCCATGTCGCAAGCCAAGCTTTTGCAGAGTTGGTAGAGCACCAGCGAAAAACGCCCTCTTTCTCAGCGCAAGAAGTCAATGCATTAATGGCTAGCCAATCAGACATGGTTTTGCTCGATGCCAGACGCTTTGAAGAATACCAAGCCCTCAGCATCCCTGGCGCTATCCATATCCCTGGTGGTGAATTGGTGTTGTGCGCCAGAACTCTGGCTTCGGACGCCATCACGCGCATAGTTGTGAGTTGTGAAGGTCGTGCACGCAGTATCATTGGTGCGCAATCATTGATCAATGCAGGCATACCCAATCCAGTGTGTGCATTGCGAAACGGTCTTTTAGGCTGGAGCCTTGCGGGTTACGAGTTGGAGCAAAAGGCCGACAAATGCTTTAACGCGGTTGACGAAGATGACCGCAAGAAAACCGCTGCCTCCGCCCTCGCTCTGCTTTTTCGTAGCGGGGTTCAACGCATAGACCGAGACACGCTGGCGCAGATGATGGCTGAGACCAGCCGCAATACCTACTTGTTAGACGTTCGCAGTTTGCAAGAGTATGCGCATGGCCATTTCGAGGGTGCGCGCCATGCGCCAGGTGGACAACTGATCCATCAAACCGATCACTACATAGGTGTTCGGGGTGCCCGCGTGGTCGTGTACGACGATGATGGGGTACGTGCCTCTATGGCGGCCTCTTGGCTGGTGCAAATGGGGTGGGAAACCTATGTACTGAAAGATGTTGCGATTGAAGATTTGCAGCAAACAGATGAACCGATAGACGACTTGCCCGACACTGTAGATCAGGTCGCTGAGGTTGATCCGGTCACACTCAAAGAATGGTTGGCAAACCGCAGCAATCTAAGCATGGTCATAGATGTAGGCGACAGCAGTACTTATGTCAAAAAACATATCCCAGGTGCGTGGTGGTTGTTGCGTTCACAAATGGCCGAGGACTTCTCGAGGGTTCATAAAGCCAACCGGTATGTCCTGACTTGTGCGGATGGTCGCGCCTCGAGGTTTGCTGTTTCAGAACTTCGCGCATTGGTCAGACCAGGGGTAGAAGTTTTCTGGTTGCCGGGTGGAAATGCCGCCTGGATAGCCAAGGGATTCAGTACACAGCAAGGTGAATCTTATGTGGCCAGTCCGCGCATAGACCGCTACCTCCGCCCTTATGAAGGAGCGAATTACTCTGCACAAAACCTTCAGGCTTATCTTGACTGGCAATCGGGTTTGGTGGAACAACTGCGCAGGGATGCGACGCATTTTTTCAAAGTCATTTAAAAATCAATAGTCTTTATCCAAAGCAAGACCACAAAGCTCATAGGCTTGCCAGTTTTTTGACCCATTGCAACTGTCTAGGCAAGCAAACGGATTGCAAGTCATAGTGCTCGACAGCACGCTGTCGGGCCTGAGCGCCCAACCGCACTATGTCGGCTGGATCATTCAACAATGTATCAATGCCATGGGCCCAAGCTTGAGGGTCGAAGAAAGGCAATAAACGTCCGGTGACCCCGTCTTCAATGGTCTCGAGCACCGGGGCCGTGTTGCTGGCTAAAATTGCGCACCCACTGCTCATGGCCTCTATCAAGCTCCAGCTCAATACAAACGGATAAGTCAAATACACATGTACCCTGCTGACTTGAAGCATGGTCAAGAATTGGGGATAGCCAAGCCGTCCCAGAAAGTGCACCCGCTGCCAGTCACTGTCGGAAATCTGCCCGCGCACTTCATCAATGAACATTTGTTTCCAAGTTTGGTTGGCGGGTGGTTTAGCGCCATAACTGACCCCGTCTGAGCCAACGATTAACACCTGCACGTGCGGGCGCAGTCGCAGCAATTGAGGCAATGCCCGCATGAAAACATGGTAACCGCGATAAGGCTCCAGATTGCGACTGACAAAAGTCACCACCTCATCGTCGCGGGACCAACTTAGCCCGTTATCCAATGTCAGTCGTGCAGCTGCATCTGGTCGAATACGACTTGTGTCAATGCCGTCATGTATGACAGTGATTTTTTCACGCACCACTGGCTCATAGGTAGCTGCTTGCCAATGGGTGGGGGATATGGCAGCGTCAGCAAATGGATCTTGCAAGATTTGTACTGAATTTTTCAACAACAACCTGCTCTCGGTACTCACCTCAGGTTTTGAGAATTCCGGATCAAAATGCACGTCTTGGCCATTGACCTGGTAATACATTTCGTAAAACAAGCCTAATTTTGTTTCAGGCCACACATATTTGATGAATAAGCTTTCCCCCCATGAGGGGTGAGCAATCACCACATCAGGGGAAAAGCCACGCTGCTTGAATTCTTGCGCCCACCTTAAAACAGTTTCACCCCTGATCACTTTGGCTTCAATATCAATAAGCCACGGATGAATGTTTGGCGTACTGCCACGTTGAGGGTGATACGTATGGACTTTGACTCCCTGCCATTCGTAGGCAGGATTTTTTGTCAGGACTAAGGCATGTACATCATGACCCAAGCTAGCCAACGCCGGCGCCAAGTGTTTAAACTGACCCGGGAAGTTTTGATGCAGAAAAAGTATCTTCAATCTGTGCTGGCACGACCCCAGGTCATGCGTTTCAATAGCCCATCATGCTTGATCAACACATGCCATAACACCGCAGCAAAATGAAGCGCCATCAAGCACATGAATATATCGGCTGAAGTCTCATGGACTTCAGAAAAAATGGATTTCAACTCAGGATCGGGAGCCCATAACTTGGGTAACGGCAGTCCGAAAAATTTGACTGGATAAGCAGAGAAACTGGAACCGATAAAACCTGTGATGGGCATCAACAACATGCACAGGTACATGAGCCGGTGGTTCCAAGTGGCCAATTTCTGTTTCCATACTTCCACGTGGTCGAGGGATGCGGGTACAGAATGTGTCACGCGCCAGCCCAATCGCCACAAAATCAACAACCCAAGACACAAACCTATGGACTTATGGATATTGAACCACTGAGCCCGGTAACCCACGGGCTCTTTAGGCAAGTCTGCCATCCACAAACCCAGCCCCAGTTGAGCAATCAAACCTACAGCTAGCACCCAATGCAAAATGACCATCATTCGGTCGTATTGCAAAGGCAAAGTCGCGGGTAATGTCTGATCATCAACCAGATTATTGTTATCAGTCATATGCACTTTCTTTCAGAGAATCTTCAGTGTGCCACGACACCCCAGGGCAATTTACCCACAGGAATTTCAGACACCATTTTTCGACTTGCCACATCAATCACGCTGACCGAACCGCTGCGCCCGGCAGCCACGTACAACTTGGTGGCATCTGGGCTGAAAGTCATGTTCCACGGGCGTTGTCCAATGGCAATGTTGTCAACCAGTTCGAAGGTTTTGGTATCGACCATAGAAACATTGGCGTCTCCACCATTACTGGCAAACACATAGGCGCCGTCGGGTGACACAATCACGCCCGCAGTGCGTTTGCCGACAGCTTGTTTACCTACGACTTCTCGCTTGACCATATCGATGGCTACCAACAGACTGGCGCTTTCAACCGCGACGTATGCGCGTTTTCCATCTGGACTGAAAGCAATACCACGTGGTCTTTCGCCTACTTTGATGGAACCGATTTGTTTGCGTTTGGTCAAATCAATCAGATCCACTTGGTCGGCTTCTTCTGCAGACACCAGCATGAACTTTCCATCCGGACTGAACACCCCGTGCTCTGGATTTTTTCCTTTGACACGAATAGAAAATTTCACAGCCATGCTTTTGACGTCTATGAAGCTGATGCTGTTGGTTCCTTCGTTGGCTACCCCCAACCATTTACCGTCAGGTGAACAATAAAGCGCCTCAGGAGACTCGCCGAGTTGTACACGTTGCTCTATTTCACCTTTGTTTGGATCAATCATCCA
>Ga0136641_1000223_pt1 | contig 24202 bp, 24 predicted proteins | sample EliLak1302023Y_FD_115312 | JGI IMG/M metagenome (GOLD analysis project Ga0136641, IMG submission 115312) | Freshwater microbial communities from Elizabeth Lake, Yosemite National Park, California, USA - 13020-23Y | ecosystem: Environmental > Aquatic > Freshwater > Lake ...
ACACGAAAACCAAAGCCTTGGGTTGGCCGTCAGCCATTGAAACCAGAGCAGGGCCAGGGCAAAAACCGGCCAAACCCCAACCGGCACCGAACAACAAACTGCCAATCACCAGCGGTTTGTCCATGCTGTTGTTATCGGGCAGACGTAATAGGCCTCCAAAAATTGCAGTGGTGCGCTTCTTGGCTACATGGAAGGCGAAAAACCCCACCATGATGGCGCCACCCATGACCATTGCCAAGGATGGATCCCAGTTGCCAATCAAGTCCAGAAAACCAATGACTTTGCCAGGGTCGGTCATGCCCGATAGCATGAGCCCAAGGCCAAAAAGCAGTCCGGCGGCAAACTCAGCAACGCGGTAGAAAAGGTTTTTGTGAAGCATTGGAGTTCCTTAAATGACAAAGAGATGGCGCATGACGTAAACGATTACGAAGCCAGAAAACATGAAAGATACGGTGGCCACCAAGGAGCGTGGTGACAAGCGGGATAAGCCGCAAACACCGTGTCCACTGGTACAACCCGATGCATAGCGGGTGCCAATGCCCACCAGCAAACCCGCGCCTACAACCATCGCGTTGCTAGCGTCAATACGGGGGGCGGTGACGAAGCCTTCAGGCACCACCGCATGAAACACCGTCGGAGCTGCAAACAAGCCTAAGAGGAAGGCGATTCGCCAAATGGTGTCACCCGCTTTAGGGGGCATCAAGCCGCCCAAGATGCCACTGATACCAAGTATGCGGCCGTTGATCAAAATAAACATGGCCGAGGCTACGCCCAACATGACGCCGCCGGACAGGGATGCAAAGGGTGTGAAGTGTGTCCAATCGATGTTCATGCGTTTGCTCCTGTGTTCGGTCCACAAAATTGGTCAAACAAAACGACCATGACCGCCAGCGCTTGCGAGCTGGTGATTTGGTAATAAATGTTTTTGCCTTCGCGGCGTGTGGAGACCAGTTCCTCCTCACGTAAGACGGTGAGTTGCTGGGACAAGGTGGGCTGCACAATGCCCAATACCTCTTCCAATTCGCCTACCTTTTTTTCGCCTTGTGTTAACTGACAAAGCAGCATGAGCCGGTCGGGGTTGGATAGCACTTTCATCAGTCGGCAAGCGTTACCAGCCGATACTTTCATTTTGTCGAGATCCAAAGTTGCAGTGTTCATGGGTGATTTTCTTGGCGTTTTTGAATAAGATGAGAAAGTATATTGACAAACATAATATCTGTCAATATAATATTGAAAACTTAATCAAACATGGAATCCTCTATGACCACAATGACTGTCAACCCCCAAGTTCACGGTATTTTTGACCCTGCTACTTGGACCGTTACCTATGTGGTTTATGAAAAACCAGGATCTGCTTGTGTCATCGTTGACTCGGTACTGGATTACGACCCGAAGTCGGGACGCACCAGTCACACATCCGCTGACAAGGTCATCGAATTTGTCCACCACAACAACTTTAAGGTCGAATGGATACTTGAAACCCATGCCCATGCTGACCATCTGACCGCTGCACCTTACTTAAAGCAACACTTGGGTGGTCAAACTGCCATTGGCGACCATATCAGCAGCGTGCAAAAAGTGTTCAAGGGCATTTTCAACATGGAGCCCAGTTTCAAACAAGACGGCTCACAGTTTGACCATTTGTTCAAAGACGGCGAAAGCATTCAAGTCGACGGCCTGACTGGTTACGTCATGTACGTGCCCGGCCATACGCCTGCTTGCGTGGCTTACCAGTTTGGCGACGCGGTGTTGGTGGGCGACACCATGTTCATGCCCGATGTAGGTACTGCGCGTTGTGACTTCCCGGGTGGCGACGCCAAAGCCTTGTATGCCTCTACCCGCAAGATATTGAGCTTGCCGCCGGCTACCCGATTGTTCATGTGCCATGATTACCCACCCGACGGACGCCCGGTGAATTTCATGACCACCGTTGCCGAGCAAAAAGCCAATAACATCCATGTGCATGATGGCATCAGCGAAGCGCAGTTTGTCGAGATGCGCAATCAGCGTGACGCTACATTGGAAATGCCGGTGCTGATCCTGCCTGCGGTACAAATCAATATCCGCGCGGGTGAGCTGCCACCCAAGGAAGACAACGGCATTGCTTACGCCAAAATCCCTTTGAACGCGCTGTGAACATGACTGAAACCGATATTCAAAAGGGCGCAGACCACAAAAATATGTCGGTGTGGCTAGGTTTTATTTCTCAAAAAATATGAGCAACTTACATTTGGTTTGTCCACATTGCAACGTCACCAACCGGGTACCGTCTGACAAATTGCAGGCCGAGTTGGCATGCGGTCAATGCCACGCATCCTTGCTGGGAGCGCATCCTGACAACCTGAGTGAAAAGGCTTTCAATGCGCAGTTAGCCAAAAGTGAGCTGCCTGTGGTGGTCGACTTTTGGGCACCTTGGTGCGGCCCTTGCCGAATCATGGCGCCAGCCTATGAAAAGGTCAGCCAAGACATGCATGGCAGAGCCCGTTTCGTCAAGGTGAACACTGAAGAAGAGCAAGGATTGGCGGCCAAGTACAACATCAGAAGCATTCCTACTTTGGCGGTTTTTGCGGGCGGCCGTGAAATCGACAGACAGCTTGGGTCTATGTCGGCACCCGATATCACGCGTTGGGTCAGCGCTGCATTGCGCAAGGCATAACAAGACCCATCATCATCAAGGAAAACAACTTGGCTCAAAACCTTGGCGGCATCGGCCGCATTCTTCGCATGATTCGATAATCAAGCCTCAATTGGTTACTGGGCTATTCTTTGAGTGCTGACTTCAGCTGTTCGATACGGTCTTGGCCCCAGAACATGTGTTCGCCGACAAAAAATGTGGGGGCACCAAAGACGCCTCGGTCCACAGCTTGCGTGGTGATATCTCTGAGTCTGTCTTTGGTGGCTTGCTCGTTGGCGAGTTGAATTAATTCAGCGGCGTCAAAGTGCGCTTCGCTCAGAACACGCTCTACCACTGCAGGGTCATTGAGGTTTTGTGCATCTATCCATATCGCATGAAAAATAAGGTCCATGAATTCATGCATGCGAGCATCAGAGCGCATCTGCAAGCCTGTCAATATGCGCATCAGTGTGGTTGTGATGATGGGAAAGAAAGGGTTGTTATTGAGGGGAACGCCGTAGCTGTCTGCAAAACGCTTGAAGTCAACAAAAATATACTTGCCTTTGGCAGGCACGCTTACCGGTGAAACGTTACCTGTCGCCTTGAACACAGCGCCCAACAGCATGGGAAGGTAATGTGGTGTGGCACCCGTTTCAGCTTGAATCTTGTCCATTTGTGTGTGCGCCAAATAGCTGGCCAAACTGCCAAAATCAAAGTAGTAATCAAACGCTTTCGTCATGGTGTCTTTCTTTATTTGCAGTTAAAACTTTTCCATATAGGGTCGTAAATCGAGTTCGTGTGTCCAAGCGTCTCTCGGTTGCTGATGAAGCATCCAATATGCATCGGCTATGTGGTCCGGATTGAGAATTCCGCCTTGATCTTTCAAGGCGTATCGATCGGGAAAAAGTGTTTGAATAAACTCTGTATCAATGGCTCCGTCAATGATGGTGTGTGCTACGTGTATGCCCATGGGACCCAATTCGCGAGCCATGCTTTGGGCCAATCCGCGCAGCGCCATTTTCCCGCCAGAAAAACCTGCAAAGTTTGCACTGCCTCTTAAAGAGGCAGTGGCACCCGTAAAAATGATGGTGCCTTTGGGCGTAACACCGTTGATGTGTTGATCCCTTTGTTCAAGCCTCGAAACCATTCGCTTCGCCACCTCGCGCCCATTTAAAAAACCAGCAAAACAGGCCATCTCCCACATTTTCATGTAGCGTCGTGCAGTCTCTGTCAATACGCTGTTGGGAGAGTTAGCACCAATGTTAAAGACCAGCACTTCTATGGGACCGATGCTTGATTCGATATGTTCTATCAGTGCGATCACTTCATCTTCTTTGCGGGCGTCAGAAGCAAAACCATGTGCAATGCCACCTGCTTGTTGTATTTGGATTAACAGTGGTTGTAATTTATCTAGTGTTCTGCGCGTCACGCAAGCAACATAGCCTTCTCTAGCAAATCTTTTAGCGACTGCGCCGCCAGTGGCGTCCCCTGCACCTATGACCAAGCAGACTTTGGAAGTTTTCATTGAAGGTTGAATTTTTGGATATGTAAACATCTTACGCATTTCTTATTGAAAAGACATTCCTAAACGCTTGTTGTAGTGACAATACCGATTTATCCAGTCATCTTTGCGACTGCAAGAGACCAGCTTCTCCGCAGTTAAATATGCTCACACAGGTGTGATGAGGGCACGCAACGGCCGCATCGCAGATACGAAAATGATGACTTGCTTGTGATAGCTGCAAAACCACCTTAAGGGGGATTGGCTATTGCAGTGGCGTCAAGTGCTTGCCAGACCCTGAACGCTGCATATGCATCATTGGCTGCATAAATCAATTGCGCCTCTGTCAGCACAGATTGGGCCCAATTGCTCGTGGCCGCTTTTTTGGACTTGATAAAGCGTTGGTTAAAAAGGACTGCGATAGCGCCTTTGACACCAATGTCTTTGCGAAAACCGCGCTCACGAAACACCGCGTTCAAATCCAACAAATCAGTCGGATCCACGCCTAATTTTTGAATGATGCGTTTGCGGTCATCGCCCAGACCAAAGCCTGCTTTGATGATGCCAGGCTGGGTCAGCAATTCAGCAGCAACCGCGCGGCACGGCGGGTCATGCAATTGAATCACCCAAGCTCTATCAGCGGTAGCCAATTGCAGGATATGCGGGCCGTCAGATACCTCGCCAACTTTGAAGGTGGGCTTGGATTCGGTGTCAAAACCCCACACCTTGTATTGGAGCAACTGCTCACGCGCCTCTATGGCTTGTGTGGCCGTACTGATTAACGCTATGCGGTCCATGTACAAGCGTTCAAATGGCTGTAACAAGGCGATGGCCTCTTTGTCTGGCGTGGGTTGACGGGTATGCATATGTAGTGATTGTGAGGGATTGGACTTATTTACTCATCTGCTGGCCCAACCTCGTTTGGAGCTTAGGGTTGAAGCGCAATGTTTGATACCCATGGTCAAGTGGCGTTAAACCCTATACATTTCGAACACGTTGTCGTTTTTTGCGCCATTCAAAACCATAGCAATTCACAAGGGGATAGTCATGCCAAGTTTGTTTACCCAGAAGCAGCGGTCAGACTATGAGCGAGATGGATTTGTTATCGTGCGTCGCTTATTTGATGAAACGGAAATAGGCTTATTGCGAGAAGCCATAGAAACTGATCCGCAGTTACGTGAGAGCTTGTATGACAGACATGACGCCAGTGGTAAAGCGACGCGTATGGCCACTTGGAATCATCCTGGCGACAGTGTTTATGGTTTGGCCGCCCGCAGCCATCGAGTGGTCGACACCATGGAGGACATGCTTGGTGGCGAGGTCTACCATTACCACTCCAAACTAACGGCTAAAGAACCGAAAGTGGGAGGCGCATGGGAATGGCACCAAGATTACGGCTATTGGTACCACAATGGATGCGTCTTCCCCTTGATGGCGAGTGTGATGGTTGCGTTGGACCGCAGCAGCAGAGAAAACGGTTGCTTACAGGTGATCCGAGGATCTCATTTGGCCGGTCGTGTAGAACACGGCATCTTGGAGGGTGAACAAGTGGGCGCCGATCCGCGACGTGTGGAGGAAATGCTTAAGTCGCTTGAACTGGTTTATGCCGAACTCGATCCAGGGGATGGCTTATTTTTTCATTCAAACCTGATGCATCGCTCCGATCAGAACCGATCTGACCACCGTCGCTGGACGGTATTGTTTTGCTACAACGCTGCCCGCAATAACCCCTACTTAGAGCATCACCACCCTTTATACACACCATTGATCAAAGTCGATGATGATGCCATTCAACAAGCAGGGGTCAAACATACCGATAGCAATGACAATTTTTTTCGCAGTACTTTCAGTAACCCGCCTGAATTGAAAAAACGTTTGGGCGCTTGATATTGCTAGTTCGACTGCCTGTTGGAAAGTCAGACAAATACCTTAGCAGCATCATGAATTTTGTTGATGGCCAATGTGAAAGTCATTCAGCCCACACACATCACGGCCCTTCAGTAGCCCAAAGGGTAGGGCGCTCACCCGTTTTTCGGGTCTCATGCCAGGATTGGCTTGAATCAAATTTTGTAAATCAATTTGTAATGACTTCAACATGTCATCTGGCAGACGAAACTTTGGAACCACATAACCGTTTTGATTGTAAAAGTCTATTTCATAGGAACTCAAAATGGACTGATGCATGGACAACTCAGGTTTAAATGTACTGGCAGTGAAGCAAGAGGACACGGTAAAGGCCAAATATCAAAAAAAAACCCCACCATGCATGACGCACAGCGGGGCTTGATTTAACCCAAAAGAGCAGAACTGATTAGCTCAGAGCGTGACCTTGTGCATTCACGTACAAAGCGTAAATAGAGGTAGATCCGCACATGAACAAACGGTTGCGTTTGGTGCCACCGAAGCACAGGTTGGCAATGACTTCAGGCGTGTGCAGGAAAGCCAACAAAGTGCCATCTGGATGATGGACGCGAACGCCATTGGTTTCCATACCGCCCCAACCCCAACCGCACCATACGTTGCCATCGGTGTCGCAACGGATACCGTCGGTAAAACCTGGTGCAAAGTCTGCAAAAATTTTGGGGTTGCTGAGCTTTTGGTCTTTCACATCAAACACGATGATGTTGGCAGGGTTGCCAGGACCATCGGTTGCGCCGGTGTCAACCACATAGCACTTCTTGAAGTCAGGTGAGAAGCAAATGCCGTTAGGACGACGCATTGGGCCTTCAGCTGCCACTGTGACCTTACCGTCTGGTGCAATGCGGTAGACGCGTGTGGGCAACTCGAACTCTGCCTTGTGGCCTTCGTAGGGACCCATGATGCCGTAGCCTGGGTCGGTGAAGTAGATGGAGCCGTCAGGTGTGGTGGCTGCATCGTTAGGTGCGTTGAGTCTTTTGCCGCCGAAGCTATCGCACAACACAGTCCATGTGCCGTCAAAGTTACGACGACGCACGCGGCGTGTGTCGTGTTCCATGGCGATCAAGCGACCTTGTGTGTCACGGCTGTGGCCGTTGGAGTAACCAGAGTCACTCATGTAAGTGCTGACAGCACCATTTTCTTCGTTCCAACGCAACACACGGTTGTTAGGAATATCGCTCCAAAGCAAATTGCCCCAGTCGCCCATCCATACTGGACCTTCGCACCACAAGGCAGCGTCATGACCCTGACCGTGCCAAATGCGTTGCAAAGTGGCATTGCCTTGGCGACCGCTGAAACGCTCGTCCAAAACTTCGAAAGCAGGTTCTGGGTAAGTCACGGGGTGATTACCGGTCCAGTCACGGCCTTGCTGGAATTTATCGTTAGCGCTGGCAGTGACTGTGGCAGTCGCTGCAGCCACGCCTGCTGCGGCACTGGCTAAAAAGCCACGTCGTGCAAGTGATTGGGGTTTGGCTTCGACAGTGTCAGCGACAGCAGTTGAAGTCTGGTCTGCGATGGGTTTCATGGGTTCTCCTTGGATTGTTGCGCTTATGAATGCTTAGAAAGCATTGGCATCTTCAGCGCACAACCCAAAGTCCACAATCAGCGTAAACCCTTTGTGAAACCAGGGATTTTTATAATTCCTATTTTTTTACTGGAAAGTACGGATTGCAACCCGCCGTATTAATTTGGCGGATTGACTAATACACAGTTTATTGCTTGACAGCTTCAACTTGAATCAATAATTTGACCTTGTCTGGGATACCAAAATCGATGCCCCAGTTCATGCCCCATTGGCTGCGCATCAGGGTGGTTTCAAAGTCGCCGCCGCAAACTTCACGCTTGAGCATGGGGTGGTCGTAGCAATTGAAATGGGTGGCTTTCAATACCACGGGTACAGTTTTACCTAACATGGTCAAGCTACCCGTTACTTCAGACACTTTATCGCCGTTAAAGCTGAATTTGTCGGCAGTGAACTGCATGGTCTGGTGCTTGGCCGCGTCGAAAAAGTCGGGCTTTTTCAAATGGGCATTGAAGGCTTCCGTGCCTGTATTGATCGAGTCGGATTGGATGGTCAACTCCACCTTGCCAGTTTTAGCTGTACGGTCAAATTGCACAGTGCCTTCTTTTTTATCAAAACGACCTCGGTTGGTGGATGTGCCGAAATGGGTCACTTCAAAGGTAACGAACGTATGGGTGGGGTCAATGTTGTAAGTGGCTGCCTGGGCGCTGACTGAGCAGACAACAGCGGTGGCTGTCATGGCGGTGGCTAGAAAAAACTGACGCATGAAAATACTCCTGGAGTTTGAGTGAAAAAAATTAAAGTTTGGCAACGCCTGTCAGTACAAATTTGAATTTCACTTGTACCTCGTCGGCCACCATGGAGGTATCCGACCATTCGTTGTCACCGATCTTGAAGGGCAACCGCTTGAGAGCGAATGCGCCCACGGCGGTGGTGAGGCCGCCGGTTTGGCTTAGGTTGACTGGGACCACGATGTCCTGGCTCATCCCCTTGATACTGAGTTTGCCGCTGACTTCATATTTGCCAGCGCCAGTGCTTTTGAGGTTGGTTGATTGAAAACTGGCCTTAGCGAATTTTGCGGTGTGGAACCAGTCGGGTTTAACGAGCTCAGCGTCTGTTTCTTTAGACCCCAGCGTGGCGCTGCTCATGTCAACCATGAAACTGATGTTGCCTGCAGCAACTTTTGCCGGATCAAAAATAATGCGAGCATCGAAATTTTTGAACCGTCCTTCGACGGGCACACCCATTTGCTTGCTGACAAAAACAATCTCGCTTTGAGCGGTTTGTAGTTTTTGTTCAGCCTGCGCTTGCGAAACACTAAAACTGCACAGCAGAAATAAACCTAAGCATTTCCGTAGGAATATTTTCATATTTTTTCTCCAGATGAAGGCTGACGTGATGGCCACATACGTTGAAGGAGTGCATGCTTGTCCATCCATTGGTGTTTAAGTGCCGCAGACACATGCAAGATAACCAGCCCCGCCAATGCAAAGGCAGTGATCTCGTGCCACGGTTTGATCCACGCTGCCCATGCTTTGTCTGGTGCAACAAAGTCGGGCAGGGGAAGCACACCGAATACAACCACTGGAAAGCCTGCCGCTGAGCTGTAGGCCCAGCCTACTAAGGGCACGATCATAAATAATGCATACATGACATACTGCACTGCATAGTGTGCTTGTTGCTGCCATGCAGGCATGTCTGCTTGGATTTCTTCAGGCAAAGGGGGCGCTTGGTGTGACATGCGCCAAGCAAGGCGCCACAGCGACAAAACCAGCACACATATCCCGGCCCACTTATGCCAATTGAAAAGTTTGAGTCGCAACGGTGAGACGGGCAGATCTGACATGAACAAGCCCATACCAAACAACCCAACCAGGCCTAAAGCCAACATCCAATGAAAGAAGATTGCGGTCACACCGTAAGTGTTTGCAATGGGGGTGTGATGGGCGTTTTCTAAATCCATGTAATGGATCTTAGACCTGGAATGAACAAAACCCTTGCATATATTTCACGATTACGGTTAAAAATTTTGATCTCTCAGCCATGTATTTTCGTCAGTTACATTATGATCAACATACCAAAAACCGAGAGGCACATACCCTCTTGGCTGACAAAAGACTTGATCAGTGAAATTTACCTGCGCTGTAGCTCAGATTGAATGGGAAGCAAGGTGTACTCAATTTCCATTTCCTGCCCGCCGTTGGAGGTCAACTCTATCCAAACCACGCGTTGTCCTTTGGCAAACTGAAACGAATTGTGCAAACTCACTCGACGATTAAGCATCATTTCCCAGCCTTTGGCTGCCGCATCTTCCACAAGAATATCGCGTGCAACATCCAAGCAAGGCGCGCCTGCATTGCATTGAATGACGGTTTTCTTTTTGGCAGGGCTACTGGCTACTGGCGTCAATTCAATCGGTTTATTGACGTTACTTTTACGGGATTTTTTATCTGAGGATGGTGTAGCGGTTTCTGCAGGGGGCGTTGCAACATCAACCCATGTCACATCCGTGGATTTTTCAGGGAATACCACCTTGGCATACAAACGCCCCAGCATTTGATCGCCAAAGCCAACAATGGTTTCTTCATTCACACGTACAGGTTGAGCACCTGTTATCCATGGGAAATCATAGGTAGGTTTTTTTTGCCATTTGCGTGGTGCTTCGCCCTCACGCAAGCTGGGTATGTAAGGGGCAAACAACATTTTTGCGTTAGGCGCTCGGGGTTGTTCGTCAACCACGGGTGTAGGTGCCGGAGCAACCTGCTTGGGCATCACCGCGGGTGTTTTGTTGTCAGTAACGACTTGTTCCGCCTGAGCCAATAAGACAGTTTTTTCGGGGAATACAGCTAAATCCGTGGCTGGTTTATTGAGGGTCAAGGGTTCATTGCGGTTGATGGAATCCCTCAGTGTTCGGAAGAAAGGCTGGCTGTCATCGTCCAAATTGAGAAAGCTGGAACAGGCTGTGATCAACAGCAACAATCCACTGAAAGATAGCCATTTGATAAAGAGGTTGAATTGGTTGTGCATGGAGTTACCCGGTGTGATTCAGTGTGGCTTTTTCAATCGGAAGATTTGGTCAATGGCTGCAGGGATACATCTCGGGTTTTTGATCGATTGCCGCGCTGATTCATCAAAACAGAGTAAACCGCATCTACACCTTTAACCGTATTTGTCAATCGAATATCAAGAATGCGTTCATCCTGAGTCATGGTCACCACATAACTGGTGCCGGTTCGCATCACAGAGTGAAGCCGCCAGTTTTTCATCAGACCATCATTGATCAATTCGTTTTGCACTTGCTCGCTATAGGCTTCAGGCAAGGTTGCATAAAAGATACCGGTTTGTTGGTGCCCTTCACCTAACAAAACAGTTTGCTCATGACGGGTTAACAGCATCGACTCGACATAGGGATAAATCGAGCTTTGCAACACAGGCCATGGGGTTTGTGCCCACAAAATCGGCTGCAGTAAAAACAACAAGCAGCTAAAGATCAAAGACTTAAAAAATGTATGCATACGAAGGAAGATGATGTGGTTAAACCATCAAGGTGAATGGACATGTGCAGCTGCGAGCTGAATTTTTACAAATATATCAATTAATTTGTTAAAAATGAAATTTTTAACAAATATTCAACGTGTTTGATTTAAAAAAAGTTCGAAAAATACTTAAATAAAAATTAAATAGAAAAAACCAAAAATAGTTAATACGAAAATAATAAATGCTGTGATTTAGAAGACTGAAATATTTTGTTTATAAATATATTTAATATTTTGAATAAGGTAATTAACGCCTTCGACCACTACCTAACAAACCTCCTAGCACGCCGCGCACTATTTCGCGACCGATGGCTGAGCCTACGGTGCGAACAGCGCTGCGGACCACTAACTGAGCAACGCCATCGTGTCGTGCGCCGCGTGGTCCGGTTGTGCCAAACAATATGTCCGATACCTGTCCCATGACGCCGTTGTCAGTTGAGCCAGTGGCAGTTTGGATACTTTGTTGAGCTTGGCTGATGGAATGCGCGTCCATGGCTGGCGCACGACCTTTGATTTTTTCGTAGGCAGATTCTCGGTCAATGGTTTTCTCGTACACGCCTGCGACCAATGAACTGTCCATCAATTCTTTTCTTTGTATGGGTGAAACGGGCCCTAACTGACTGCCAGGTGCAAGCACAAAAACACGCTCAGTTTCACTGGGTCGGCCTTTCTCGTCCAATAAGCTGACCAAGGCTTCGCCTACAGACAATTCGGTGATGGCTGCTTCAATGTCCAAGCCTTTTTGAGGGCGCATCGTCTGCGCAGTGGCGGTGACTGCTTTTTGGTCACGGGGAGTGAAAGCTCTCAGCACGTGCTGAACGCGGTTACCCAGTTGTCCCAACACACTGTCTGGTATGTCCAACGGGTTTTGTGTAACGAAATAAACGCCAACCCCTTTAGAGCGAATGAGTCGAACCACCAGTTCTATGCGTTCAATCAATACTTTCGGCGCTTCATTGAACAATAAGTGGGCTTCGTCAAAGAAAAATACCAATTTGGGTTTGTTCAGATCACCGACCTCTGGCAATTGCTCAAATAATTCAGACAACATCCAGAGCAAAAAACTGGCATAAAGGCGAGGAGAATTCATCAACTTGTCAGCTGCCAAAATATTGACCAAGCCGTGACCTTGGGTATCGGTTTGCATGAAGTCGTGAATGTCGAGCATGGGTTCACCAAAGAATCGGTCACCGCCTTGCTCGTTAATTTGTAACAAGCCTCGTTGAATAGCGCCGATACTGGCCGCGCTGATATTGCCGTATTCGCTGGTGAAGTTTTTGGCGTTGTCACCCACATGCTGAAGCATTGCTCGCAAATCTTTCAAGTCCAGCAATAGCAAACCGTTATCGTCGGCTATTTTGAAGACCAGATTCAGGACGCCAGCTTGTGTCTCGTTCAAATTGAGCATGCGGGATAACAGCAACGGCCCCATGTCGCTCACGGTAGCTCTGATGGGATGGCCTTGTTCGCCAAACACATCCCAGAGGGTGACAGGATTGGCGTTCAATGTGGGTGTTTGAAGTCCCCGTTCCTTTAAGGTGGCGACCATTTTTTCAGACAACTTGCCCGGCTGGCTGATTCCACTCAAGTCGCCTTTGACATCTGCCATGAATACAGGGACGCCTATGCGCGATAAACCCTCGGCCATGGTTTGGAGTGTGACTGTCTTGCCGGAGCCGGTGGCGCCGGTGATCAACCCATGGCGATTAGCCAACTGAGGCAGTAAAAAGCAGGAGGTCTTGCCGTTGGTAGCGATCAGTATGGGGTCAGCCATGTTCAATCAGCGCTGAGTGGAATCCGTCGATTTGCTGAAAGATTGGGTATCTACCCTGCGAGCCCCGTTGAAACGCGTTCGCCAATAACTGTCTGACATGCTCTCAAGCCGTACTTCACCCCCCGCACGTGGAGAATGAATGAACTTGCCTTCACCCACATAAATTCCTACATGGCTGAACGTCCTGCGCAAGGTGTTGAAAAACACCAAATCTCCGGGTTGTAATTCGTCACGGTCAATTTTCTGGGTGACCTCAGCTTGGGCCTTGGCGTTGTGTGGGAGAGCCAAACCTAGGGTGTTTTCATACATGGCACGGACAAAACCACTGCAATCAAAACCGCTGATACCCGTGCCGCCCCTCTTGTAGGGAACACCTAGAAAACCCATGGCATTGATGACCAAGTCTGAGGCCCGATTGCCGACTGATTGGGTGATGTGATTGATTTGTGAAATAACGATGTTTTGATTGATGAAGCTTTCCAGATCATCCTGATCAGGTAAAACAGGCGCGGCATGGGCCACTCCTATTGATAAGCAAATAATAAGTATCCATTTATACATAGCGCAATATTCTAACGGTACAAGGCTAGGTCGCTATCTGTCGCACAATCTTGACTTCTGTTACACCCACTATCAAGGAATTACAAATGTTTCGTGCCCTCGTTTTAGAGAAAGAACCTGCTTTCAGTGCCAGTATCCAAACAGTTGACGAGGGTCGCCTGCCGCCAGCGGATGTGCATGTCAAACTTGCTTATTCCACATTGAATTACAAAGACGGGCTGGCTATCACCAACAAAAGCCCTGTGGTACGCCAGTGGCCTATGGTCGCCGGTATTGATGGTGCCGGCACCGTGATTTCTTCGACACACGCCCACTGGAATGAGGGCGATCAGTTTGTACATAACGGCTGGGGTGTAGGCGAAACACATTGGGGATGCTTGTCTGAGCAAGCGCGATTAAAAGGTGATTGGTTGGTTAAATTGCCTCAAGCATTTACGCCGCGACAAGCCATGGCTATCGGTACTGCGGGCTATACCGCCATGTTGTGCGTCATGGCTTTAGAGCAACAAGGGGTTCAACCAGGACAAGGCGAAGTGTTGGTCACAGGCGCAACGGGTGGTGTGGGCAGTGTGGCTGTGGCCTTGCTTTCCAAATTAGGTTATGCGGTGGTGGCAGCCACCGGTAAAGCGACTGAAGAAGCGTATTTGAAAAGTTTGGGTGCGATCAGCATCATGGACCGTGCTGAGTTGTCAGCCCCAGGCAAACCTTTTCAAAAAGAACGTTGGGTTGGTGTGGTCGACGTCGTGGGCTCGCACACACTGGCTAATGCGCTGGCCCAAACCCGCTATGGGGGTGCGGTTGCAGCATGCGGCTTGGCCCAAGGCATGGATTTACCTACAACTGTGATGCCATTCATTTTGAGGAACGTGCGATTGATCGGGGTGGACTCGGTGATGGCGCCGCTGTCGCTGCGTCAACAAGCCTGGGACAGGTTGGCCATGGACTTAGATGTCAGCAAACTTGAGAGCATGATAGAAGAAGTTAGCCTGGAACAAGCAATTGACAAGGCACATGCGCTGATGGCAGGTCAAGTACGCGGTCGTGTGGTGGTGAGGATCTAAGCCATGCTGCTCGAGGTTGAAGATTCCCAACTGGTGCTGGTCGACTATCAGGACCGGTTGATGCCTGCCATGTTCCAAGGCGAATTGTGTCTGCACAATGCCATGCAACTGGCTCGGGCCGCCCATATTCTGGGCGTTCCTGCATGGGCTACGGAGCAAAATCCATCCAAACTTGGCAGCAATCCTGCAGAAATGAAAGTCCTTTGCAGGCAAACTTTGGCCAAAATGCATTTCAGCGCCTGCGAAGAAGGTTTAGTGGAGTGGTTGCGACCAGAGGTCAAAAACAAAATCTCAGGAAATGCCCGCAGTCTGCCCAAGCATTTGCAAAAACCTGTGGTAGCTGCTAACTCGCCATCCAGCATTGTTATTGCGGGCGTCGAAGCCCATGTGTGTTTGTTACAGACGGCGCTGGATTTACTGGCAGACGAATTTGATGTCTGGGTCGTGACCGACGCATGTTCTTCACGCACTGAACGCAACCGCGATGCCGCTTACGACAGGCTGGCTGCTGCTGGTGCTGAATTGCTCACTACCGAAATGGTGTTGTTTGAATGGTTACGTACTTCTGAGCACGAACATTTCAAAGATATTCAAGCCTTGATCAAATAGAAGTCAAAACGGGAGCCGCAGTGAACAGTTACGCCAGCTTTTACAAACGTTCTATCGATGATCGCGACGGTTTTTGGTCTCAACAATCTGATTTCATAGATTGGCATGTCAAACCCACACAAATTTGCGATTACACCCATCCGCCATTTGCACACTGGTTTGTCGGCGGCCAAACCAACCTGTGTCATAACGCGGTGGATCGGCATTTGAAAGACAGGCCCGACCAGCCTGCGTTGATTTATGTCTCGACCGAAACAGGCGTGGAAGAGACTTACAGTTTTGCCCAACTGAGTGATGAAGTGCAACGCATGGCCGCCGTGTTGCAAAGCTTGGGGGTAAAACAGGGCGACAGAGTGCTTATTTACATGCCAATGATTGCTGAGGCTGCGTTTGCCATGCTGGCTTGTGTACGTATTGGCGCCATCCATTCCGTGGTGTTTGGCGGCTTTGCCTCGCATTCACTCGCCACCCGAATTGATGACGCCACGCCGGTGCTGATCATCAGTGCGGATGCAGGTTCGCGCGGCGGCAAACTCGTGCCCTATAAACCTTTGTTAGACGAAGCTATTTCGCTAAGCCAATACAAACCTTCTGCGGTGTTGATGGTAAACCGTAGTCTGACAGCTTTCACCAGTGTTACAGGGCGTGACCATGATTACGCGGCTTTGCGTCATCAGCATTTGAATGCGAGAGTGCCATGTGTGTGGGTAGACAGCCAGCACCCGAGTTACACCTTGTATACATCGGGCACCACGGGCAAACCTAAAGGCGTGCAACGAGACACTGGCGGATACACCGTAGCGCTGGCCGCCAGCATGCAACATATTTTTGAAGGTCAGGCTGGTCAGGTGTATTTCAGCACCAGCGATATCGGTTGGGTGGTCGGCCACAGTTACATCATTTACGGCCCACTGCTCGCTGGCATGGCCACGCTGATGTACGAAGGCCTCCCGACACATCCACATGGCGGTATCTGGTGGGAGTTGGTTGAAAAATACAAAGTCACGCACATGTTTAGCGCACCTACTGCTGTTCGCGTGTTGAAAAAACAGGACCCTGCGTTATTAACTCGATACGATATCTCCAGCCTCAAGGCCTTGTACCTGGCTGGTGAACCCCTCGATGAACCCACGGCGCAATGGATTTCAGACGGGCTGGGTAAACCTATCATCGACAATTATTGGCAGACTGAAACAGGTTGGCCTATTTTGACAGTGGCAAACGGCGTTCAAAAAATGCCTAGCAAATTCGGTAGTCCAGGCATACCTATGTATGGATTTGATGTCAAACTCTTGAGTGACAGCACAGGCGAAGCACTTACTGGAGCGAATGAAAAGGGCGTGGTTGTCATCCAAGGTCCGTTGCCGCCCGGTTGTTTACAAACTTTGTGGGGCGACGATGAACGGTTTGTCAAAACCTACTGGCAAAGCGTCCCTGGTCAATGGCTGTATTCCACCTTTGATTGGGGTTTGCGCGACGAGGATGGTTATTTCTATATTTTGGGTCGCACCGATGACGTGATCAATGTGGCCGGTCATCGCTTGGGTACCAGAGAAATCGAGGAAAGCATCTCCAGCCATCCCAATGTGGCTGAGGTTGCTGTGGTCGGCGTGGCTGACGCTTTGAAAGGGCAGGTGGCCATGGCTTTTGTGGTGGCGAAAGACATATCCGCTTTGGGTGACCCGGTCGCAAAGTTGAAACTGGAAGGCGACATCATGAAATTGGTCGACAGCCAGTTAGGCGCGGTAGCCCGACCTTCTCGCGTCTTGTTCCTGAACTTGTTGCCTAAAACCCGCAGCGGCAAGTTGCTGCGTCGCGCCATACAAGCGGTATGCGAACAGCGTGACCCGGGTGACTTGACCACGATGGATGACCCGACGCCGCTGCAGCAAATCAAAGAGCAACTGGCCTAAAAGGTGCCAACACGTTCCACTTCAGCGATCGGTCGGGGCAAACTTAGGGGCATATACGTTTAAATTGAGCCCAGCGCAGCGCTCAAGCAAAAACTTCCGCTGGTATCGGTCGGTTCAAGCCTGATTTCTCCCCCTGAAACTTTGTCGTGAAACTGTCAGGCTTTGATGGCACAATCAATACACATATTGGTGTTCTTCAAGGCGCCAGTCGCATCCACTATCCGGTTCAGCCGTGTCGTGGAGGGTCTATCAACCAAGCTTATGTTTCCTGCAGGGAAACGGAGGTCAGCAATGAGCGATTCACCGCAGACGGGTTCGTCCGTCTACCAAGCCTATGCAGGCAACACTTATCTCTTCGGGGGCAATGCGCCTTACGTCGAAGAGATGTACGAAAACTATCTCCTCAATCCCGGCAGCGTGCCTGATACTTGGCGACAATATTTTGACGCTTTGCAACATGTCCCTGCTGTGGATGGCAGTCAGGCCAAAGATGTGCCGCATTTGCCCGTCATCAACGCCTTTGCAGAACGCGCCAAGCAAGGTGGAACCCGCGTGGTCATGGCCAGCGCGGACCAAGAAATGGGGCGCAAGCGAACAGCGGTTCAGCAGCTGATTGCGGCTTACCGCAATATCGGTCAGTTATGGGCCAATCTCGATCCTTTGCAACGCACCGAGCGCCCTCAAATTCCTGAGCTGGAGCCGTCCTTTTACGGCTTTACCGATGCTGACCAAGAAACTGTTTTCGACACCAGCAACACCTTCTTTGGCAAAGACCGCATGAGCTTGCGCGAATTGCTCAACGCCTTGCGGCAGACCTATTGCGGCACACTGGGCGCAGAATACATGTACACCACCGATATGCGTCAAAAGCGGTGGTGGCAACAAAAGCTCGAGGGCATCCGCAGCCATCCGCAACTGTCAGCTGATCAACAAAAACGCATTCTTGATCGGCTCACCGCAGCAGAGGGATTAGAGCGTTATTTACACACCAAATACGTCGGACAAAAACGCTTTTCACTCGAAGGCGGTGAGAGCTTTATTGCGGCCATGGACGAACTGATCCAAGCTGCAGGTGTTCAAGGCGTGCAAGAAGTAGTGATCGGCATGGCACACCGTGGCCGCTTGAATGTACTGGTCAACATCATGGGGAAAATGCCCAAAGATTTGTTTGCCGAGTTTGACCACACTGCCCCCGAGGAACTTCCCGCAGGGGATGTGAAATACCACCAGGGTTTCAGCTCGGATGTGCCCACGCCCGGCGGGCCGGTGCATTTGTCATTGGCCTTTAACCCCTCACACTTAGAAATCGTCAACCCGGTGGTCGAAGGTTCGGTGCGTTCGCGCATGGACCGGCGCAGCGACCCAACAGGCAGTCAGGTGCTTCCCGTATTGGTTCACGGCGATGCGGCCTTTGGCGGTCAAGGTGTTAACCAAGAAACGCTGGCGCTGGCGCAAACCCGTGGTTACACCACTGGCGGTACGGTACACCTGATTATCAACAACCAAATTGGCTTCACTACTTCTGATCCACGTGACATGCGTTCTTCAGCCTTTTGCACAGACATAGTCAAAATGGTTGAAGCGCCAGTCTTGCATGTGAATGCAGATGACCCAGAAGCGGTGGTGTTGGCCACCCAATTGGCCTTGGAATACCGCATGACTTTCCGCCAAGACGTGGTGGTTGATATCACTTGCTTTCGAAAATTAGGTCACAACGAGCAAGACACGCCCAGCCTGACGCAGCCTTTGATGTACAAGAAGATTGCCGCACACCCTGGAACCCGTCGCTTGTATGCCGACCGTTTAAGTGCGCAAGGCTTGGGCGAAAACATTGGCGACGACATGGTGAAAACCTATCGCGCCGCATTGGACGCAGGCAAAAACACCTCTGATCCAGTGCTGACTAATTTCAAAACCAAGTTCACCGTGGACTGGAGTCCGTTCCTCGGCAAAAAATGGACTGACGCTGCAGACACTGCTTTGCCAATGGCGGAGTGGAAGCGATTAGCCGAACGCATCACCACATTGCCCGCCGGTGTGACACCGCATTCGCTGGTGAAAAAAGTATTGGATGACCGCGCGGCCATGGGCCGGGGCGATTTACCGGTGGACTGGGGCATGGGCGAGCATATGGCGTTTGCTTCGCTGGTGGCCAGTGGTTTTCCGGTGCGTTTGTCTGGAGAAGATTCAGGACGTGGCACCTTCACGCACCGCCATGCGGTGATTCACGATCAGAACCGCGAAAAGTGGGACACAGGCACTTACATCCCTTTGCAAAACGTGGCTGAGAACCAGTCTCCTTTCATCGTCATAGATTCCATTCTTTCTGAAGAAGCGGTGCTGGGTTTTGAATACGGCTACGCCTCCAATGATCCGAACACCTTGGTCATTTGGGAGGCTCAATTTGGTGATTTTGCCAATGGTGCGCAGGTAGTGATTGACCAATTTATCGCCTCTGGCGAAGTGAAATGGGGTCGCGTCAATGGCATCACATTGATGCTGCCCCACGGTTATGAAGGGCAGGGGCCGGAGCATAGTTCAGCGCGGGTTGAGCGGTTCATGCAACTTGCCGCTGATACCAATATGCAAATTGTTCAACCAACCACAGCCAGCCAAATTTTCCACGTGCTACGCCGTCAGATGGTGCGGAATCTGCGTAAGCCATTGATTATCTTCACGCCCAAATCATTGCTACGCAACAAAGACGCTGCTTCTCCAGTATCCGAATTCACCAAAGGCGGTTTTCAGACCATCATTCCAGAAGTTAAAGAACTCAAGGCCGACAAAATCAAACGTTTGGTGATTTGCTCTGGTAAGGTCTATTACGACTTGTCCAAGAAACGCGAAGAGAGTGGTCACGACGACACAGTGTTGCTGCGTTTGGAACAGCTGTATCCGTTCCCGCACAAAGTGTTTGCCGCCGAGTTGAAAAAATACCCCAATGCCACAGAGGTGGTCTGGTGTCAGGATGAACCGCAAAACCAAGGTGCTTGGTTTTTTGTACAGCATTACCTGTTTGAAAACATGGCTACCGGACAAAAACTCGGCTACAGCGGTCGCGCCGCTTCCGCCTCACCCGCTGTCGGTTATTCGCATTTGCACCAGGAGCAGCAAAAAGCGCTGGTCGACGGTGCGTTCGGCCGTCTCAAAGGTTTCATATTGACCAAATAAGCATGCCCGCTTTCAAGCGCGAGTTTGGTGTCTGTCATTCATTCAGGAATTCAACATGTCTATCGTAGAAGTCAAAGTCCCTCAATTGTCAGAGTCGGTGGCTGAAGCCACTTTATTGCAATGGAAAAAGAAAGTCGGTGAGGCAGTGATTGCTGATGAAATCCTCATCGACGTCGAAACTGACAAAGTAGTGTTGGAAGTGCCCGCGCCCTCTGCTGGCGTGATTGTCGAGATTCTCTGCGCCGACGGCAGCACCGTCATGGCCGATCAATTGATTGCACGCATTGACACGGCCGCCAGCGCCTCTGTTGCCGCACCTGCGGCAGCAGTTACCAAGCCTGCTGCATCTGCTCCTGCGGCAGTATCTGTCGCTGCCACATCCAAGTCAGATGTGCTCATGCCTGCCGCCGCCAAATTGATGGCGGACAACCAACTGGCTACAGGTTCCGTCACTGGCACAGGCAAAGACGGCCGCGTCACCAAAGGCGATGTGCTCGGTGCGGTGGCTGCCGGCGTCAAGACCGCGTCTGTTGCGATTCCAACCGGTATACCTACCAAGGTGTTACCGCAAGTCGATGGCCCCTCAGTCAATCTGGGAGAACGTCCCGAGCAACGCGTGCCCATGAGTCGTTTGCGTGCCCGTGTGGCCGAGCGTTTGTTGCAGTCGCAATCCACCAACGCCATTTTGACCACGTTCAATGAAATCAATATGGCGCCCGTGATGGAAATGCGCAAGCGCTTTCAAGAGAAGTTTGAAAAAGAACACGGCGTCAAGATCGGCTTCATGAGCTTTTTCGTCAAAGCAGCAGTTCATGCGCTGAAAAAATATCCAGTTCTCAATGCCTCCGTAGATGGCAACGATATCGTCTACCACGGTTATTTCGATATCGGTATCGCAGTCGGTTCACCGCGCGGTCTGGTGGTACCGATATTGCGCAATGCCGATCAAATGAGTTTTGCTGAAATCGAAAAGAAAATCGCTGAATACGGCGCCAAAGTACGCGACGGCAAACTTGGCATCGAGGAGATGACCGGCGGTACCTTCTCCATCAGCAATGGCGGCGTTTTCGGTTCTATGTTATCAACGCCCATCATCAACCCGCCTCAGTCGGCTATTTTGGGTGTGCACGCCACCAAAGACCGCGCCGTCGTAGAAAACGGTCAAGTGGTGGTTCGTCCCATGAACTATTTCGCCATGTCTTATGACCACCGCATCATCGACGGCCGCGAGGCCGTTCTCGGCTTGGTCGCCATGAAGGAAGCATTGGAAGATCCAGCTCGCTTGTTGTTTGACATTTGATGAAAAGAAAAAATCATGAGTAAATCATTTGATGTCATCGTCATCGGCGCCGGCCCTGGCGGCTATATTGCGGCGATTCGTGCATCCCAACTTGGTATGAACGTTGCCTGCATAGACGAATGGCAAAACGCCAGTGGCGGCCCGGCACCAGGCGGTACTTGTACCAATGTGGGCTGTATTCCGTCAAAAGCCTTGTTGCAGTCTTCTGAGCATTTTGAGCAGGCGAACCACCATTTCGCCGAGCACGGTATCACTGCCTCCAGCGTCAAAATGGACGTGGCCCAAATGCTCGCACGCAAAGACACGGTGGTCAAGCAAAACAACGACGGCATTTTGTATTTGTTCAAGAAAAACAAGGTCACCTTTTTCCACGGGCGCGGCAGTTTCGCCAGCAAGTCTGACGCTGGTTATGAAATCAAAGTGTTCGGCAAAACTGAAGATTCTTTGACCGCCAAGCACATCATTGTCGCTACAGGTTCAAGTGCGCGAGCTTTGCCTGGTGTGCCGTTTGATGAAGAAAATATTTTGTCCAACGATGGCGCTTTGCGATTAGGGACAGTGCCGAAAAAACTCGCGCTTATCGGTTCAGGTGTGATTGGTTTGGAAATGGGTTCTGTCTGGCGACGTCTGGGCGCTGAAGTCACCATTTTGGAAGGCTTACCAACGTTTCTTGGCGCGGTAGATGAGCAAATCGCCAAAGAAGCCAAAAAGATTTTTGACAAGCAAGGTTTGAATATACAACTCGGCGTCAAAGTCGGCGACATCAAAAACAGTAAAAAAGGCGTCAGCGTGAACTTCACCAATGCCAAAGGTGAAGCGCAAATACTGGATGTTGATAAGTTAATTATCAGCATAGGCAGAGTACCCAATACCACCGGTTTGAATCCCGAAGCGATTGGCTTACAACTCGACGAGCGCGGTGCCATTGTGGTGGATGCAGATTGCAAAACCGCTTTGCCGGGCGTCTATGCCGTGGGCGACGTGGTGCGCGGCCCCATGCTTGCGCACAAAGCAGAAGAAGAGGGTGTGGCCGTGGCTGAGCGCATCGCAGGTCAACATGGCCATGTAGATTTCAACTTGGTACCTTGGGTGATTTACACCAGCCCTGAGATCGCCTGGGTTGGGCGCACCGAGCAGCAACTCAAGGCTGATGGCGTAGCTTACAAATCCGGTACCTTTCCGTTTTTGGCTAATGGACGTGCACGCGCTTTGGGCGACACCACAGGCATGGTGAAAATGCTTGCCGCTGCCAAAACTGATGAAATATTAGGCGTACATATCATCGGACCACAAGCCAGCGAGTTGATTTCTGAAGCAACCGTTGCCATGGCTTTCAAAGCCAGTGCGGAAGACATTGCGCGTATTTGTCATGCACACCCATCGCTAAGTGAATCTACCAAAGAGGCTGCGTTAGCCGTTGATAAAAGAACATTGAATTTCTGATCATGAATTTGACTGTCGCTTGAAATATTTTTCATGCAACTGCGTAAAGCCCCAAACCCAGCTCGAACAATTTCTGCCGATCAAGCTGCGGCTATGGTCAAGTCCGGTATGTGGATCGACTACGGTGCCACCTTGTGTCAACCTGATGCGTTTGATCAAGCTGTGGCTGTGCGTAAAGACGAACTGCATGACGTAAAGTTTCGTTCTTGCATCACCATGCGTCCACGTGCGGTGCTGGACCAAGACCCAGAGGGCAAGCATTTCCATTTGTTCAGCATGCATTTCTCGGGCTATGACCGCAAGATGCATGATGCCGGGCGTGTGCATTACCTGCCGGTCAATTTGGGGGAAATCCCAGACTATTACCGCCGCTTCATTCCACCCGTGGATATCGTGGTCCTCAAAACCTGCCGCATAGATGCGCACGGCTACTTCAATTTCAGCGCCGCCAATTTATGGCACCGCGACATCATTGAACGCGCCCGTGTGGTGATGGTGGAAATCACTGATGGCTTGCCGTATGTGTTTGGCGTGAACAATGGCGTGCATATCAGCGAAGTGGATTACATCATTGAAGGTGATAACCAGCCTGCGCCGGTACTGCCAAATCCTTCGGCCAGCGAGGTAGATATTGCAGTTGGCAAATTGATTGCCGCTGAAATCGAAGACGGATCTTGTTTACAAATTGGTATCGGCGGCATGCCAAACGCGGTGTGCGAACAATTGCTTCATAGCAATGCGCATGACCTCGGCGTGCATTCTGAAATGCTGACCGAGGGCATGATGGCGCTTTACCACGCCGGGAAAATCACCAATGCACGCAAGCAACTTCATACTGGCAAGATGGCGTTTTCTTTTGGTCTAGGGTCGCAATCGTATTACGATAGTCTGCATCGCAATCCCGATATGGCTTGTTTGCCTGTTGAGGATACCAATTTGCCGCATGAAATCATGCGCAACCATCGTGTAGTCGCTATCAATAACACTACCCAAATAGATTTACAAGGGCAAGCAGCCTCCGAGTCGGATGGTTTTCGCCACATCAGCGGAACTGGTGGACAACTTCAGTTCGTACGAGGTGCATATGCCTCCAAGGGTGGTAAGTCTTTCATGTGCTTGTCGTCAACCTTTGAAAAACGCGGCGAACGCAAAAGCCGTATCTCACTTTCACTGACCTCAGGAAACATCGTGACAACCCCGCGTACCGACATGATGTTCGTGGTGACCGAATACGGCATTGTCAATCTCAAAGGTAAATCCGTGCCCGAGCGGGCTTTGGC
>Ga0136641_1000224_pt1 | contig 24081 bp, 27 predicted proteins | sample EliLak1302023Y_FD_115312 | JGI IMG/M metagenome (GOLD analysis project Ga0136641, IMG submission 115312) | Freshwater microbial communities from Elizabeth Lake, Yosemite National Park, California, USA - 13020-23Y | ecosystem: Environmental > Aquatic > Freshwater > Lake ...
AAAACTTTTTGACTGAAGAAACTCAAACATTCCTATCTTGCTTTGCAGAAATTATATATGTAGGCAAGGTAGATGATAAATCATTTCACCCTCTTACCCTTCATCGGTGGCTTGGTAATCGGCTTTCTGTTCCTATGGTTCTACAAGACCGAGCCTGTGGTTTCGTATAAGTATCCGCATCCGAATAATGTAGCAGGCCGCGTTTATCAAGATAAAAATGGAGTCTGCTATAAATACACCAGCAAGGAGGTCAATTGTGATGAGAATGAGGCAACTCTGCGTACGTATCCTCTTCAATAAACTCCCTTTTTGCGAAGAATTGCCGCTGTCTTCGCCGCCTCCTGTTGTTCCTTGGAAATGACAGATTCCTTTGCCACGGGTGCGGTGGGAGGTGCCAACTCGGACTCCTCACGATACTCAGCCCGCAGAGCCTCTAAGACCTGACCGACCACATTTACTCCCTTCCATTGGCTGGGATCTACTATCTTTGCATCAGCTGCAGACAAGCCAACTCCACCCCGTACGATATCGGGATTCGCATAAATCAGAGTATCCTGGGCCGTCTCCAGAAGTTTCTCCACCAATTCTGGATGCTGTTGGTAGAGGGCTGTGAGAATTCCCTTCCAAACCGCCGCGGGATTGGCAACAGGTTCCTTGATCTTCTGTGTCACTGCCGTAATGGCGCGAACCGAGCGTGTTTTGAGAAGGCTGGCGCGAACTTCCGTCTTTCCACGCTCTAACATACGTATGGCCTCGAAGGCCTGATAGGCTGAACTGTACTTTGTCTCCTTATAGACAAATTCCACTTCAAATAAGGGGCTCAAGAAGCCATTAATCTCATTGGCGGGATCGTAGAAGATCCGAGCCTTTGAGCCATTCAACATCGTAAAACGTCCTTCTTCTGCGGATGGTGCGAAGGTGGTGGGGGCGGCGGTGGGACCCTCTTCCCCATACCGTCCATAACGCTTCCAAGAAGGAAAGTTATGCCGTCTTAATTGAAAGATACCTGAGGACAGAATATCTTCCTTTCCAAACAAGTTGTAGGCGCCGAACAACTTACGAGTCTCGTAAGGCTCATCAAAGAGAACATCGCGTGTGTTGGGAATAGGAATATCCTCTACAAAGATGACCGCTGAACGGACACCCTGACGTTGTAGAGAAACGGTCGCCACTTTCTCATTTGCTAAGACAACAGCAGTAATATCTCCCGTAGTCTTGTATGCAGCCAGAGCCTCACGCAAGCCCTTCATTTCCGCCTCATAGATAACATCGAGGGCCGCCAACTTCAGAAGACGATCTTCATCCTGCTGGGCTTCTTCCTCAGGCGTGAGTGGGCGAAAGGCCTTCAGAGGAATGCTTGATAGGAGAGAACCCTCCTTGGAGTAGGTATTCAGATTCAGACCATCTTCAGAAATGCGATGGCTTTTGGCATCTTTCTTCTGCAATTTGTAAAAGGTCTGAATTTGATTTTGAGTCTTTTTGTCATACGGCAGCTCCATTCTAACAAAAGGTTGCTTACTTTATTCGGAAGGCTCTTCTGCGCCGATATACACATACCTCGGCACCCCCTCAATCTCTGAGGCCTCACGATTCAGCACGTAATAGCCAGGCTTCAAGTTTTGTGCGTTGCTGCGAGTTGTCTTGGGTTTCGCCGTAACGATCGGAGAGTCGCTGACAACAAACCGAGCCAGGGCAAAGGCGGTCAAGGCCCACAAAATACAGAAAAGCCAAAAGGGAAACCAGGTATATTTTGTGTTCGTGGTGAGACCAAACTCTTTCCAGGCACCGTCGTCAGTAAACATGAGTTTGGGCTTCAAAAGAAGGATTACAATCACTCCCAATAAATACACAATACTGCCGAGGAGTAGTACCCTCATCCTATTCTGCCTTAAGAATCATCTTCCCCCGTTTGCACGACGTCGTATCCATCTTCCGCTGTATCGACCACAGGCGCTGCAAAGCCCATCTCCTCACGCTCACGACGCTCCCGCTCGTACTGTTCGGCATCATACGCAAAAATCTTCTTCGTACCACCCACAGCCCAGTCACCCAGACCGAGCCGCTTATTCATCTGATCCACCGCCTTTTCTTCCTCAGAAAGAGCTGTCATCTTACGAATAATACGTGTCTTCTCAATCTCATTACGATAGGCAATCATTTCGCGAATGAGCTCGGGGCTGTAGGCCAGACTCTCCACCTTGTACTTTGCCAGACAGACAGAGACAATCTGCATCGCACCCCGCGCACGAATATCGGAGTTCGTGATATCCTCCTCCTCAATATCAAGGCCCTCAGGAATATGGCTGGGATTCACACATTCAGTGAGAACACCAAAGAGAATAGACTTCAAAAGATATTCCATGGCAATCTTACCACCAGGAAGCACAGGCGCACGTAATTCTTCTTGAACGATCGGTAGAATCGCAGCCAGCTTGTCGCGTGCATCCATGATCTTCGCCTTTGTTAATCCCTTCATCCGCTTCGATAAGTCGCCCAAATACTCAAACTGCGACCGCAACGAGCTTTCAATATCATCCGTGGTAAGATTGGATAATTTGTATGATTTGGGGATCTTCAAGGAGGCTGTCTTGAACTGACTGAGGAGACGCTGAAACGGAGTGAGAAGATAGGTGCGAACACTCTCCACAATGGCCGCAGCTCCTTGCGATGACATTTGTGTGATTGTGGTGACGGCATCCTCACCCAAGCGGGCACTAAGTTCTTGCGTAAATTCCTCAACCTCATTCGACAGAGGGCCAAAGACAGCGGCAATTTCAATCTCTTCTGTGAGTTTCTCGGAAGGCAGCTTCGTCATTTCAAGAATTACATTCCCCAGTACGATCGGCCAGCGTTCAAAAGGGGCAGGACGTGTGGCCGCCAGACGTTCTAAGAGCGCCATACCACGAGTAGGCTGGGGAAGAACCAGAGGAGCAACCAGATACCGTCTGTGCTGGATATCCAGAAGTTCTTGAAAGGCTTCCTGGGTGTAGGATATTTGCTGGGAATCGAGGCCGAGCTGTTCCTCGGAATAGACAAAGCTACAGTGAGGACAGATCTTGTCATATCCGAATTCGTGGGGCAGACCCACACGATCTCCAGCAAAACAAATCTTTAAAAACAAACGATAAAGAATAGTCTCATTAGGTTTGGCACGGAAGATATCTAACATACGCGCCTCGAAGGGAATCGACAAATGAGAACCCACGGGTCCACGAGCTTTTGCGCTTGCAGAGAGAGTAGGTAAAGAGGTTTCTGCAGCTTGCCAGAAGGCGCTTGGAGTTTGTATGGGATGGCGGCAGCAGGTGGTTTCTGTGAAGACAGATAGTTCAGGTAGCACCACCGTTTTCGCGGCCAGTTCATGCGCTTGGACGATCCAGGCACGGATCTTTTCCCGCGGACCCGCCGCCTCAGGCACACGGATTTCCTGGATCTCATCCGCCTTGAAGGGTTCTGGTAGAAAGCCTTCAGGAATGATCTCCAGACTCATCTCCTTCACAACCGCCGAGTTACCCTTGTGTGTTTCCAGATATTCCTTCTTAATCGCAATCTCCTGTGTCACCTCACTACTCTGCAGCGCCTCCGTGCAAATGGGAACAATCTGGCGAGCAATGAGAGCAGACCGTTTCTTTTCATCCCGCTCCTTTAAGAAACCCGTGAGATTCCAGGGCGCCTCATTTCGTTGAATGGATCCCACCGCACAGGCAAGATATTCAATCCCATTCTTATTCGCCTCCTCGCCCATGGGATATCCTGCAAAGCTGGGCTTGCATCCAGGCATGGTATATCTCACCGTATATCCAGGTATCGCTGTCTGGATTTCCAAAAGAGAATAGGCCGCAGTGGAGATGACAAGCAGACGATTAATGACAATATCAAAGTCGAGTGTTTGCCGTCCCTTGGACTTCAGATCTTTCTGAATCTGGCTATATTGGGCGCGAGTGGGTTGCTTCAAGATATGAGTCTCAACGCGCTGTGCGATCCGCCGATATCCATCACTGGTCGCTTGGATACCAAGACGATCCATGAGTTGCCGTGCCACCTTATAGACCATAGTCTGCGTCTCATTTGCGAGATTGATTTCTTCAATGGGGTTCACAGGGGCGCCCAATAAGTCATCGAGTTGCTCCTCCGCTAAGGCATCCGTATCGACTAAGACAGCCCGCCCCATCATAGGACGACCTTCATCGTCATATTCCAGACTCTGATCGAAATCCATTTCTTGGATGGGTTGTCCGCAGTTGCCACAAATATAGGCGCCCTGGAAGGTGCCTGCGCTGAAGGTGAGAAGAAGATCCTTATGCAAAACATCTTTTTCACGAGGACGGAGGAACTCCTGAATCTGAAGAATTTCATGATTGCAAAGACAGTGCTTGGAACAGACCTGGCAGCTGAGCCAATTATCTCTCTTTTCACCACCGAATTTGCTGATAAACTTTAGCAGAAGTTGCATCCGTTGCGTATCATCGCGGACCTTGCGAATGAGATCCAATGACTTCACGTGAGGGCAGGGATTAGGGAGAGGGGCCTCACCCACCTCTTCCTTTTTCGCCTTTACGCGATATTTCAAGTGTTCGACATGGAAGTTATCCGCACGAACCGCACGACGAATCTGGATCGCCAGAGGCTGGGCCACACCTGCCAATGTGGCAAGAGTGAGATCATAGAGATAGTTGGTTAAGAATGCAAAGAGAGCCAGATCATTATCACGATAACTGGGGAGACGGTTGGCAAACTCTGCAATCTTTTTCACAAAGCGCGGTTCTACGATGAGCTTGGCGGTGAGATCCTCGAAGGCCTCGGGGCTCAGAAACAGATTATTCTTCAGTGTGAGAGATGACAAATCTTCCGTGGCCTTCTCATTGAATTCACGGATCGCGCGACGAACCAGTGCGCGGTACTTGTCGATCTTGTCAATAAGAACCTTCGTTTGATCCACATTGAGCTCGAGCGAGGCCAGGCCAAAACTATTGAGTGTGGCGGCGATGTCTCCCAGACTCTTGGCATAGAGAGGTTGACCCTTGAGCCAGTCTTCAAGAGTAATATTACCAAAGGAGGTTTTCGAGACGTGAAAAATAGATCCAGAGGTGGGAATTTCAGAAATGCCCTTCTCCGCGATGATCTCCTTCATAGTCATACGCTGTTGCAGAGAACGTCCAATATCGTTTGCCAGCTTTCCTGAGCGGATAGATCCCAGATCTACATCATAGCGCAAGGGAAAGAGAAGATATCCCACTACACTTATAAACTCAGGTGATTCGACTACGCGAGTGACGTCACCCACTCGTACCATACGAGAGCTCAGTCCACGCAAGACCGTGAGTTGAGTATTACCAATGGCCTCGACAGTGAGAGGGATCCGCGATCCCTTATCCACAGGCTTTCCCGCCTCTGAGACCATAGGCAGACCTTGCGCGTTAGGATCTTCAAAGTCGGGCACGGGTGCCATGATAAAATCAGTATCTGCGATGAAGGCAGAGTGAGGCTCCGAATCCCAGGTCACAAAAAAACGTTTGAAGAAGCCCTCCAAGCTGATATACCAGGAAGGAAGTGCATCAGATATAATATCCGCCGAACCCTTTTCAATCTGTGTCTTTGTATATTCTAAGCTATCTTTGATAACCTCATCCAGATACTGTATCTTCACCTTATCCCAGGTTGAGGTCTTTGGATCTGTGGTCTTGCCTTTCAGATGTTCTGAGGAATGATCTAAGAAAAGCATGCGTTTGGCATCAGCCAGCTTCCGTGCCAGAGGAACATTCGTCTTTTCGAGAAGTTCAATGAGGGAGGTAAAATAGCTGGGAAGAATTCCCTCAGGCTCTCCTGACTTGCTGTATTTGGTGATCTGATTCCGCATCAGCATCATAACCTCCACGAGCTTGCGTATCTCAGCTTGCTTGAGTGGATTCTTCTGCTTGCGAATATTCAGCATGGAAAGAAGATCTTGGAGCATGTCATTTCGCTGGATGACATCAGGATAGAAACGCAGATTCATGGGAATCTCACGGATTTCCACGATTTCTGGGAGTTCCAGATCTTCAAGAAGCTCAAACCCCTCCTCATCTTCCGTAATCTGAGGCTCATCCTCTGCAGACTCGGCCTTTACAGGTGTGGCTGGCTCACGGACACGCAAGACCACAAAGGGCTCATCCAAGGGAATGCCTCGAAAGGCAAAGGTGAGAGTCTTCTCCGCGCCTGTTTCATCCACGACAACTGCACTATCCTCTTCCTCATTGATGGAGACGATTCTGTATGTAGGACCAAGCTCCTCGGATTCCGTGATCGTTTCAATGCTGTATCCAACTTGAAAGTCATTCTGAGTTACGAAGGCCTCAGAGACACGTTTTTGAATCGGATAGATACTCTCAATCTTCAGATCTTCATCTAAGTCCCCATCCACAATAGGAATATCCACTACACGGTGCGATTCACCGTCGGATAGGATACGAATGAGTGAATCATCTAAGTAGTAGATGCGTCCACGGAGACCATCCAAGACACCTCCAGCTACGTAGACTCTATCTCCCAGTTGGATGCTTAGATCTTCTTCAGTTGCCGACATCCCTAATACACTCACAGTTAAAAATTGATGCTTACGCGACTTAGGTATATAAGTATACCATGATTTCCTACTTTTCACAGCTTCAACGGACATGGCCTCAGCTTCGAGACTTTCTGACGTCAGAAGAGGGTGGAGCCTTTGAAATCCGGGATTGCGGAGAGACCCCCTTTGCTCTTATCAAGGGACGGCATAGCAAGGGTGAGGATACAGGTACACAGTACACGTCTGCGAATGGGTGGTTCCGTTCTGTCGTGTGGCACAAAGAGATGAATATACCTGTATGTGTCGCACCAAAAAAGAGTGAACCTGGTCTGCCTCCTGTGGGCGTTCCCTTGGAAATTGAGAATATTGTGGATGGGGTCATGGTGAATGTGTTCGTCGGATTGGATGGGGTGTTTCACGTGACAACGCGTTCGCAGTATGGTGCGACAGGACGATTTTACAGTGAGAAGACCTTTCATGATCTCTTTTACGAGTGTTTATCTGCCGAGGGGTTCAAGACTTTGGCGGACTGTATCACAGGGCCCTGGCTTCCCACAGAGGAGTGCCCTTTTACCTATATTAGCTTTGTTATGCAGCATCCAGAGCATCGTGTAGTGAGCCGTCCTTTGCGTCCCAAGTTGGTGGTGGTAGATGCAGGCAAGATTCGTCCGAATGGGGATATTGAGCTAAACCGCAAGTCGATATGGTCTCTTCCTAATCTGTCCTTTAGTCGTCTCTTTGTTGTGACGCAGGATCTCTGTAATTTTGCCTCTGAGATGCAGATTCAGGAGTATATGCGCGAGGCGACCTTGGCTCATGGCTGGACCTGGCAGGGACTCATGTTCCGTGATGCGGCGGGAAATCGTTGGACTCTTCGTTCTGAGACTTATAAGTATCTCCGCTCGCTACGCGGAAATGAGCCGACAACGCTGGGTCGCTTTCTTCGTCTGCGAGCGACAGGTGAGACTAAGGAGTATCTCAAGCATTACGCGGAGGATCGTGAGGAATTTAGGGGCTTTGAATTGACTCTTCGTCAGCGGACGTTTGCAATTTACCAGGCCTATATCGCCGTTCATAAGGCTCATGAGAAGACACTGGCGGATATTCCACAGCCAGATAAGACTGTCGTCTTCAAGCTGCACGCCCATTATCTGGCGGATCTTCGCCCACTAAAAAAGGCGATTCAGATGAAGGATGTTGTCAGTTTGGTGAATGCTCTTCCTCTTTGGGAGCAAAAGCTTCTGCTGAGCGCTTGCTAAGCCCAGGCTGAGCGCCAGCTGGCAAACATATCCGCACACGCCTTCGCGGCCTTGGCAATTGCTGTCTTGGCCGTAATGAGCTGACTGGCCTCATTTTCTATTCCAATATCAATCACAATCTGATCTTCAAGAGGGTGAGTGGGCTTGTAGCCAACAAAGGTGACCTCATTCGTATCCATGAGATTGTCACTGATCCAGGTCTGAAAGAGGTTACCGAGTGTGTGATCTTCTCCCTCGAAGGTAAAGGTATATCCACGCATGGCCTTCTCCGTTTGTACGACCTTGAGATTGGGCGGCAGATCACCAACCTGAATACTGGCATACTTCGTGCAACGATCACGCAGAAGCTCCAGAGCCCGTCCCACGATATAGGTTGTGGAGAGAGGACCGAGAGTTTCCACAACAAAGTCGAAGCTGTAAGGCTCAGCATCCTCTGTCTGCAGATAGCAGCGCTGGCGCTCCATGGTATTGAATTCACGCGTAAGATCCGCCTTCCGTGTGGCATCGGCCTCCAGCTCGGACGGCACGACTTTCTTATGATTCTGCAGCCAGGTCTCAAAGACCTCCTTCACACGGACGGGATCCTCATCCAGTGTGTACTGGTAGGAGCACTGTGAAATCGGCTCAAATCGTGCATGCTGCTTACCGATGCCGAGAGTGGCGCGCATCTCACACTGAATTTCCTCAGGAGCAGCCGTGCCTACCTTAGCCTTGAGAACTGCCAGAAGTGCCGTCTCCTTTGTGATAGAATGTGGTGGAAAGAAGTCCTTTGAGGGCAGTCGCGCAGGTTCCTCACCTGCCACCAGACGATAGACCTCAATATCACCCGCACAGACGTCCTTGCTGTCCTTCGTCTCATTCTTCACGTTGAGCTTGAAGACATATTCGGCGGAGTTCCACTTGAGAGGCTCGGCGATGTAAATAGGCAGCAAGCTCAACCGATGGGCGAGCATTTCATTACTCATGGGCGTGCTGTTCTTGAGAATCTTTACATCTGTCGTGCGACCTGTGCCCTCCTCGATATCGGCATTGAAGGCGACGGTTTCGACCATGGCCTTGATTGTCCGCCGTAGAGAATTCGCATAGGTCACGTGGGTGGGTGCAAGAGTAAATCGAAGTACATTTCCTGAGCTCTTGATGTTATTGAAAACGTTGGGTGTCTTCGCAGTCTGTGGCAGTGTCTGCGGCAGTGTCCCGACCATGCGAATTTTGGAGGCACGGGGCTTGGTGGCGGCGGCTGCAGGAGTGGGTACGGACATGGTGTCCTCTAGCTGTGGGTTCATCTGAACTTCTTTTGTCAATTTTTGCGGATGAGTTTCCTTGCTTGTCTTCTCACCCCGCAATAATGAGCCAACGCCAGGCTATCCACATTTGTTTTTACAGCAACCGTTGTAAGTGGTCGAAGGCCTTTATTCAGGAGCTATCTCTGACGCCATTCAAGACGGATTTCAAGTTTATTTGCATCGATCCATCTCCGAATCGTCCAGCCCTGCCCGCCTGGCTCAAGTCTGTGCCGACGATTGTGATCTCAGGGGAGCCTGAACCTCGCATGAACGCAGATGTGATGAATTGGCTCTACGAGCAAAAGATGAAGGTCTCCAATTCCCAGCAGGCCTCTGCCAAGACAGCTGATGGAACTCCGGGAGGAGAGCCTATGGGCTGGTCGACAGCCGAGAATGTATCGTTCTCAAAGGGCTTTGGCTATAGTTTTAATGCTGATGACACGACCACGGGTGGAGCGGGTGGACTCTCAATTCCTGGCGCCTTTTCTTTTTTGAATGGGGGAGCGGCTCCAGGTGATCGCGCAGCGCAGGAATTTCCCGGATCGGGTGGAGGTCAGTCCGGTCGTCAGAAGTCGAAAAAGGAGGAGATTTTTGATAAGCAAATGGAGGCTTACCAACGCAGCCGTGAAGAGGGAATGCCAAAGGTCCAGGCTCGGAACTAAAGGTAATAAAGCCGAATCACAGAATATACCTAAGGAATATGTCGGTTTTGAGTGCATTTAATACCCAGCTTATCCGCTTTTTTGAGGATTTGGCTGAGAGCTTTCCTGAAGAACGCGAAATCAAGATGAGTCTGGAGGCCATCCAGGGATTAAAGAAGATCAATCCCAAGATGATTTGCGACTTGTTTCACGAGTATGTCTATGTGCCTCTGAAGGAGCCTATTCTTCGCGAGGACGAGGCCTTTGTGATCGCGCATGCAAAGAAAATGATTGAGGTCCAATTCAATGAGATGTCTGTTGCCTTGATGATCTTCAATAAGTATTGGCCGAATATGAGTGATAATAATCGTCAGAGCATTTGGCGTTATTTGAAGGTTTTGGTGGCACTCTGCGATAAAGTCAAGAGTGTAAAGAACTAAACCCACAGACAGATATGGGCGAGGCCACGACTACGGATTCCGTGTTTCACAAGAAATACGACGAGTTTTGCGAGGACTTGCTGGGCGCGTGCCCTGAATATAGTCAGGATATCCGACTTGCCAAGGCCTTGGATCGCCAGGTGAGAGAGACAAAGTATGTGGAAAATATCTTACGCCAGGGTCGCTCAGCTACGCAGAATCCAGGTGTGGTTCTTCCTGGTGTGATTCTTTCGGATGATGTGTGGACGGCTCTGTCCGATGGTAGTCGCAAGGCGATCGTGGCCTATTTACAGATTCTTGATGTCTCGATCATTTGTGAGGTGGATATGAGCGGTGCAAAGGTGGGTCGTGATTGGATGGATGGTATTCTGAAGGAGTGGCGGTCGAAGATGAGCCGTGGGGATTTCACGAATCTGACGGACAAGTTTGCCACGATGTTTGGGGAGAACAGCGCCAATCTTCCTCCTTTGCCTGAGCGGTTTCTGAAGGGCAAGTTGGCAAAGTTGGCGGAGGACATGGTGTCCGAGTTCCGTCCTGAGGATTTTGGTCTGAAGCCTGAGGATATTGCGGCGTGCGAGAAGGATCCGACGCGGGCCTTTGAGATCTTGCTGGAGGCGGCGAGTGACAATCCGCAGAAGTTGCAGCAGGTCATGGTGCGTGTTGCGAAGAAGTTGCAGACGAAGATGCAGACAGGTGCTTTCAAGCCCCAGGATTTGGCGAAGGAGGCGGAGGAGTTGATGAAGGAGTTCCAGGGCCACCCTGCCTTTACGGAGATGCTAAAGCAATTCCGTGACTCATTTTCATTTGCTGAGCCTGAGACTGCTCGTCGTGCGGGTCGTGATGGAGAGAATCGTCTGGAGCTGGCTCGTGAGCGTTTACGGAAGAAGTTGGCTGAACGAAAGAAGTAAATCGCTTTTCTGTGTAGATGGTACTGTGTGACCCATATATTTGGCAAGATCCAAACATCTTGTATAAGACCTTCGTTTCGATTGGTTTGAAAAAGGAGTGCTTTAGTGAGATTATTAACTCAATTATCGGTCTAACTGTGCTGGCTCTGCTCGTAGGAGGCAGTTTCTATCTTCGCTTTGGATCTCTCTATCCCTTGCTGTTTATCTTGCTGGTTGTCTTTATTATTCTGATACCCGATTTTCTGAGCTACGGCAATATCGTGAAACCTGTCGAGCCTGAGACATTTACAACCTATATTGAGCCTCCGAAAGTGCCTTCGCAAACGAACTCGACGGCCAGAAATCCCTTTATGAATGTCTTGATTGACGAGATTAAGTATAATCCCACTCGACCTGGCGCGGCCGATGTTTCGAGCATCGATAATAAGATGCTGCTGGATGATTTTTTCCGCGTGCAGTTCACGAGCGATCCTACGGATGTGTTTGGGCGGACACAGAGCCAGCGTCAGTTTATTACGATGCCGAGTACGACGGTCCCCAACGACCAGTCCAGTTATCAGAATTGGTTGTATAAGATTCCAGGAAAGACATGTAAGGAAGGTGGTCGTGAGGCCTGTCTTCCCGGAACGGATGGGGGTAAACTTCCCTGGAATAGCGTCGAGCGCTAAGCTGCGGGCTTAGCTAAAGGGTAGGCCTGTGTTTTCAGGACGGGTTTTTTTCCACACCGAAAACGTTTGAGAGTTCTCTTACGTTTTTGTTGTAAAACAGAATGCGTGCATATAGCAATCGATGAGCTATTCCGCAGAGGGCCACGGCGGGTCTTACGAACTTTTTGAATGCAGCGGCAAAAGGATTCCGCGAGCTTCGACATTTCTATTTGGCGATGAGAAAACTTTCAACTTAACAGAAGAGATGGCCTTTCAGATAAATCGTTCCACACATACGAAGGATGACACCAGTGGAATCGACCAGTATTATCAGCAATCAATTACGGCTGGCAAGTACTATACGACGAATCTGGTACCTGATGCCCGCGAGGTCAATCCTCTGGCGGTCGACAATCTGGTTATGTATGCTCGCGAGGGCTTTGGGTTAAATAACACGAATATCGATGCCGACAGTGTGCTTCGCAACCAGCCCGAGTTTAAGAACAACCGCTGCAATATCCGCCCCCAGGCTCGTCCCTTCTTGGCGGTTCCCTATATGGGCGGTGGCCGCGGCAACCCCGATGTGGAGAGCCTTCTTCTTCACAGCGAGATGGTGCGCCAGGGCAAGGAGGCGGGCACGGTCACGGAGCAGCAGTTTGATGGTGTCTTTGTGCCTCTGATCCCGACGGTGAAGGCGAATATCCAGAATCCTAAGAACCTCGTCGAGGAAGTGGCGGCAAGTGGCTGGGTGCGTGGAGGGCTTCCGAGCCGCTCGTATGTGCGTGATGTGAACTGCTAAAGATAGATGTATAATAGAATGGCATCTGTCACGGAGGCCTTTGAGACTCCGCAAATGAAAACGCCTACGGAGCGCGCTGAGAATCCTCAGGCCTACGATCAAACTGTGAAGGCCTACTGGCACGATAAGGCTTCTCGTCACATCTTGGGTCTTGTCGGTGGCAATGAGGTCTCTGGTATTCGTGGGAGTGCTGTTGATCTGGAATCCGATCTCTTGGGTCTGACACGTCCTTTTTCGCGCATGAATGCTCGTCTACACCAGCCGATGACGGTGGATGCGGGCTCGATTGTGCGTGAAAATCCGAAGATAGGGCATTTCAAGGTCGACGTACGGGCCGTTCATCTTCCTGAGTATCAGATGTGGGCCTATCCTGCGACGTTGGCGCCGCAGCCTTTCCGTGTGGAGGCCTGTGCTCGTCCTGAAAAGTTCTAAGGACACACCAGAGATATGCCAGGACGAGAGAAGACAGGAAAGACACGTAAACATTCGCGTATGCAGCGGGAAATAGTAGTTCTCCGCTCGAACGCTGCCTCATCCGCACATCGGAATAAGATTCCGTTTTGGGCCTATAGTTTGCATCAACAAAACAAAAAGAGGAAAACATATCGTAAGCGTAGTTAGTAAATGGAGGCTGCGGGTGTAAAACAACAGGCACTGACACGCCTTCGCAATGACGATTTTCGTCAGTCCGATGACATGAGAATTACAGGATATGCCATGCAATACTATCTGAATGCGCCCGGCATAAATTGTCCTGCTTCATATCCTGTGGACGCCACGACACGGATTCAGAAGTCTGGCGCCAGCTGGGTGAACGGTCAATGGAAAACAGATGTGGAATCTGATCTGAAGAATATCAATCGCTTGGGAACGCGGGTCCGTGACAATGCGGCCTCCTATAACCCGAAAACCAATGCCTTCAATAAGATGGCTCTGCATCCCGCCGCCGATGAGAGCCTTCCTGAGCTCTTTAATCGTATAACGAACCCTCCCTGCACTCTTCGTGCCACAGGATGGAATCGCTGGCAGCCTCTCATTCATGATCCTCAGCTCACCTTTGAGACGCCCTTTGATTTCTTCATTCCGTCTCGCATGCAGGATAAGGAGCGGTATAACACACATAGCTAAGAAAATAGATAATCATACTGCAAACAACGCACCTTTTGAGGGTTCGTTGAACCAGTAAAAAATAACAATCACGGAATACAATAGTATGGAGGTTGCTGCCTTAGCTGGCCTTCTGGGCTTGGGCTATATTGTGACAAAACTCAGTTCTCCCTCGAAGGAGACGTTTCAATCGGAAACTACAGCACCTGTGGTACCAACGCCCTCAGTGGGACCTGCAGGCAGTGCCCTTACGCGCATGCCTAAGGGAGGCTCAGCCAAGGGCGCTATGCAGGAGCTTAATATGCTTTACTCGACAGCATCTGGAAAGGTATATCCAAGTGAAATATCCTCCGGTCCTCAAGGGTCGGCTTTTGCCTTTAGCAAGTCGGTTCCCACAGCGACCCCCTTGAGTTCGGCCACGCCCCAAGTGCAGATGAATCCTGCAGGCGTGGAGAGCTCTCCTGCATATGTGAGCGGTGACTTCATTGTGAGTCCTCTTTCGGGTCAGAAGATTAGCTCCACCGACTTTACCCACAACAACATGACGCCTTACTATGGCGGTCGTGTTCGTCAGAATGTCGGTGATTCGGCGAATACGGGTATCTTAGATTCGTACACGGGTGCGGGCACGACCATTATTGCGAAGCAGGAGGTGGAAACCATGTTTGACACTGCCAAGACTCCTTATGGAAATCCCTATGGCATGGAGGATAACACGGATTTCGTGCAGAGCCGCATTAATGCTCCTCGCAGTCGTGCAGGTGAGAAGCCCTTCGAGCCTGTTCGTGTGGCAGCGGGAGTGGGAGAGAAGTTTGGTGCCACGGGCAAGGGTGGATTCCAGCAGTTTGAGGTGAATGAGAGCATGATGAAAAACATTCGTCGCACGGATGATTTGCGTACCGCGGATAAGCCCAAGCTTACTTATGATGCACCCATGGTGCCTGGTAAGCGTTTCATTTCCAATGGTGCCTCTGCAGAAGAGCAGGGTGAGGTGCGGAAGTATCGCCCTGATGCCTTCTACATCGATGAAACGGGTGAGCGTTATGTGGGTGCCTTCGCGCAGGAGGCCCAGCGTGAGGCGGCGCGGCCCATCCAGATGATGAAACACACCGCTCGTCCTGAGACCTCCGTGGAGTATCATGGTCCTGCCGCTTCGCAGGCCTTTGGTGACAGCTATGTCGTCGGCTCTTTCCGTGCTCCTATGGCGCAGCAGTATGGTGGCTCAGGCTATCGTAACGCCGATGCAACGGGCTATTACACGAATGATGTCGATGCTGCGGAGGCGGATTATGGTCGTAGCAGCATTGAGATTCGTCCGAATGAGCGTGCGGCCACGGGCAGCCGTGTGATGGCTCTCAATCCTGTGCCAGCTGAGACGGGGGCGGTGACCGTTCAGTACACGGATCCCAGCCGTCCCACGCGTCGTGAGGAGACGAGTGGCAATATTCGTCAGACGGGCACACCTGTAGGCTATGCCTCGGGTGCACCTGCAATCACGGTATGGGATCCTGAGGATATTGCGCGGACGACGGTGAAGGAATCGACGATTCACTGGGGTCGTTATGGACCGGCGGCACCTGCGGATGGGCCTACGCGTCTCAAGGTCTATGATCCTGATGATATTGCTCGCCCTACGCAGAAGTCACAGATCAGTGCCAAATCCGAGTATTTTGGCGCGGGCGTTTCGGTTAATAAGGATTTCCAGAGCCACGATGCGGCGTACAATATGCGGACGAATCCGATCAAGGAGCAGATTGCGAAGGGTCGTCGGCCGATTGCGGGCAATGGAAACGTGGCAGTGTTTACGGGTGAGAAAATGGGCGTGACCTACAAGAAGTTAGATGCGGATTCGCTCAATGATCGTGCGAATGCGGTGAATCGCGTGGAGTCCATTCCCACGGGTGTGGGCGACCTCGGTCAGATTAAGTATCGCGTCCCTCTCAAGCTGGACGTGAGCCGTGAGCGCAACTTTATGGACGTGGTGTCAGCAGTGGAGAACAATCCTTTGCAGCAGAGCTTGCGGAAGAATGCAGAGCACGATGAGGCGCTTCTGCAAGAAATGCTAAAGGGTATGTAGAGAGATGGCACGCTTCCAAAAGGGCACCTTAGTCTTAGCTGCGGTGGTATCTATTTTCGTGATCGCGGCAGTAGCTCTTTACAAGTATGCGGTTGACAGCCCGTGGCGTGTTTCATCCGAGGTTGCAAAACAGAAGATAGCGGCTCATGAGATTGACGTGGTGCTCGATGTTCGCACGGATTTTGAGCGTGAGACGCTCGGCTTTCTTCCCAATTCCGTACATATTCAGAGTGCGGACTTAGAAAAGGAAATGGGTCGTCTCTATCCGGATAAGAAGACCCGTATTGTGGCCTATTGTAATACGGGCCATCGTGCGCGCTTAGCTACAGATAAGTTACATGCGCTGGGTTATAAAAATGCAGTCTATATCACGGGTGGCTATAAGACACTCCAGTAGTTAAAGAGTAAGAACCTTGAAGAAGCAGAATGTCCTTTGGGAAGGTACAGTCGGCACCAAAAAATGCTTTACTTGTGTGTGGTGAACCAGGCACAGGCAAAACAGAGTGGATACGTACACAGGCGAAGCTTAAGAAGGCAAACTTGTTTCGTTGGAATACGCGGATCGATCGTTCCTTGCGTGAGGGTCGTGAGATCTTGCATCAGCAGGTTCGTGCTCGTGAGCCGATGTTTGTCTGGCTGGAGGGCTGTGATGATTTAACGCAGGAGGCACAGGGTTTTTTACGGCGAATTTTGGAGACGGCCTCGGCGAATATCACCTGTATCTTGGAAGTACGGGAACCCTGGAAGCTGTCTCCTCCTATCCTCAGTCGTTGCACGATCGTTCACATGCCAACCAATGAGTCATATAGGAAAAAGCATAATACGGAGTTGGCGACGCGACTCGGTTTATTGGTCTCAAAGCCGGTTCTGCCTGCCACGGTCCATCTTCGAGATATTCCATCCTATAGAAAACAGGGGCTTGATCCACAGGACATTTTGCAGTGGTGTGTGGATACCTATGGCTGGGAGGATGTGGAGTTACAAAAGTGTATTCGTGAAATTGGAAATGGTTCAACGATTTGGGCGGAGGTTTCGTACTTTCTTAGCGTGAAAGAAAGTGAAGTTCCGGACTGCGTTTAAAGTGTTGACAAATGAACTTTTATAGAAAAAGATATGGATACACTCAGTGATAACATTGGCGTGTATGCCGAGGCGAAGGGTGAATATACGCGGCAGCTAACCTCCTTCTTGGTTCCAGCGCTTTTGGAATACTTTTTGAAGTTGCTCGAGGAGACGACCTCGAAAGATACGGATGCGAAGAAGTTACTCTGGAACTTTCAGAATATACTAAAGGAGATTCCAGATTGGAATATTGACAAGGTGAAGCGTGAGACGGGACGTGTGATTGCCATGACAAAGTGTGATTATATGGAGGAGTTGCTGACGGCAGTCTTTATCGCGCATACCAAGGTCTTGTCAGCCATTCGTTTGACAAACAAGAGCAAGAAGCTCCAAATCACGATTCCCAAGCTGGACCATTTTCTACATCGGACTCTTTCGGATTCGGCACGGATTCTGTGGTCGAATGTGTATTTCTTTTCCCCCACGGGCTCCTCTGTCGAGCGTCAGAAGGCCTTGAATAGTGTGGAAAGTTTGCTGCATGATGGTGTCTTGCAGAGTATTCGCAGCATGCTCCCTGTGAAGAGCATCTTGCGCGAGTATTTGAATGATGATGATAATGGTGGAGATGACGACGAGGCTCCGAAGGTAGAGGAGGCAGCCCCAAAGGTTGAGGAGGCGGTCCCAAAGGTAGAAGAGCCCGTCAAGATCGAGGAGCCTGTGAAGGTTGAGGAGCCTGTGAAGATTGAGGAGCCCATCAAGATCGAAGAGCCTGTGAAGGTTGAGGAACCCATCAAGATCGAGGAGCCTGTGAAGGTCGAGGAGCCTCCAGCACTATCAACTGTAGCCGAGCCATCTCTTCTGACTGCCTATGACGTGCAGAAGCCAGCCACGCGACCCTCTCCGGTTCTGGTGATTGACACGGAGCCCATGGTTCGGTTTTCGAATGTAGATACGGTCTTTGATTCGAATGATCCATCGAAGAATATCATGAAGGAAATTGTGGAGAATGAGTTCGATGTGGATAATCTCTTTGTGGAAGCGGATACGGCGGCCTTGGATGAGACGGATGATTTTGAGGAACTGTCCTAAGAGCGGGAAAGAGGCTCGTGTTTTTTTCGGTCGTCGCGGCAGAAAATGTCAGGCAGCTCCTCCTTCTTTCAAGATAACTTGATGGTGACGGGAATGAGTCTGGGTGGTCTGTTAATTGCTATCTTGGGCGCTATAGTGCACTATAGCACGGAAAAGGAGGCTCCAAAGGCAAAATCAGTTATTCGTGATTTTATTATTGGCGCGGTACTCGTCTTATTGCTCCTGCAGCTGATACCTGATTCTGTAACCTCTGTTGTGGAATCGGTTATGTCCGGTGGTGGCTCTCTTTTGGCGTCCAGTACCTCTGAGATGGATATTCAAACGGGTGTGCCAGGATTCTAAGACAAATATAGAATGAAGCGTGGCTTTATCACAGCAATTATGCTCTTGCTGGCTGTTCTTTTATCTGTAGCTCTGGGCCTTCTGCCCTTGTCTGTTGAACGTTTCCAGGCTCCTGCTGCTGATCCTAAGGCGGCGGCACCTCCCGCACCTCCTGCACCCGCACCTGCAGCACCTGCAGCTGTACCTATGCGCGGCCCTGTGCTTACCGCGATACCCATTGATGGACCTCAACCCAGCGGACCAGTTCCCATGACTGCACCCATGAACGGGGGACAGTTTGATTCGACCCCTGCGACGATTGTGAATAATCGTCTTGTTGCCTCTACGCAGACTAAGGGTGTCCTTAAGGATAAGTGTGGCCTGATTAATGGGGTGAATCGCGAATGTCAGCTCGGTTTTACATGCAGCAATGGTGCGTGTAAGATCAAGCAGGGCGCCATGTGTAAGGCGGACGAGGATTGCGAATTCGGCAATCTCTGTGCCACCTTCAAGACGGGTGATACTAAGTTCTCCTTCTGCGCGCCTCCTCAGTGAAACAGCGGATAACAGGTGGCGGTGACTGGTTCCTCAGTAATGAAATTGCTAAATGGCTTCTTATAAATTTGCTCCTCAGGACAGGCATTTTTACAAGATGCTGCAATTCGCTTATATAAATCAAAATCAGGATATCTCTCCGTTCCATCAGGTTCCATGAGGATATTCTTATCTTCCTCATCGACCATCCAGGTCCATAAGATGTTAAACAAGGGAGACACACTTTCGCGAACCACCATACCCTCTTCCTCACTGAGAATAACCTTGGAGGGTGCATTAGCAGGCCGTTCAGGAAACAGAGCCTCAAAGACACTGACAGCCAAGCGTGCCAGATCAAAGGAGGGATTGGGAGGACAGATCTCCTTCGGATTGGAAAACAAGGGGGTGAAGCTGTACTGACCTGCGGCATCATTGCCCTGGCGGAAATCGTCACTGACAAACATCTTTCCATTTATGGTAAAGATACTGCGGCCAAAGTCAATGAGGCGAAAAATCTTGCCATAGGTCGGCACCTTCCATATTTGACCCTTGTTGTTCTTATAGTACAAAAACTCCTCCTCCGTGGTGGTCCAGACAATATTATTCGTATGCAAATCATTGTGAGTCATTCCCAGAACCTTTTGCATTACACACAGAGCCGTGACAACTTGGAAGATCCAGGCCGACCACATATCTTCCCATTCCTGCGTACCTGCCTCACAACCTGTGATCTGAGGATCCAGAAGCATATCCATAGTATCCATGTTGTTTTCTGTCAACAAGAGCATCACAGGAAAATTGGGAATGTCGGCGTAAATGGCATATTTATCTTCCTCATCTTCTTCATCTTCCTCCTCATCGTCGTCATCCTCCTCAGCGTCTGAGGCAGAGGCTATGGAGGCCGTATGCAAACTTTCCGCCTCATTCACATCCTCCACCGAGATTTCTTCGAGTTCATCTTCATTTAGAGCAGCATTTTCAGCAAGATCTGGATGCGTCAGAAATTTCTGACGAATGTCCTCCGCCACAGGTTCCTCTGGATTCTCAGAATTGAGGATATTCAATGAATATAGCCCTCTCTGTGATCCTTTCCAGAACCAATTTGTATTCCGATAGGATCCATATTCATCATTGATGTTATACCGATAGACTTCAGCCTTGGCGCAGTAGGCACCATAAAAGAGGTTGAAATGGGGACTCACTTTTGACTCGCGTAACTTGTGAAGAGCGTAGGAGGCGACGGTTTCCACGTAGGCCTGATTCCAGGGATCTTGCAACTTGTGCCAGGCCGTGGTCCAGGTCTTATTGTGCCAGGGCAGTCCTGCATCTTTCGGAAGACTATAATATCCCTGCATCCACTTGCTCGGATCTAAGAGATGCGTTACTTTCATGTAGGCCTCTCGGGTCTCACCTGTATTAAGTTCGATGCTGCAGACCCCTTGTACGCCTGAGGAATCGAGTTGCACAATCCGTTCCTTAAGATGAAAGGCCACATCTTCCACTTGAAATTTGTTGAGCCGAAAGATATTAGCGAGAGTGGGGAAAAAGGTTTGTAAATTCGTATATCCTCGGACATTTTGCAAGGTTTCAGGTAAGGGTTCTGTTTGAAACTTGGGTATATCGATTTTTAATCCCCGGAGTCTTGAATCTGTCATCTTTTCCACGCAACGTTCATAAACTTCGTATAAAAGCGCGATTTTTTGTTTCAGCACACAACAGGACCATGAGTGCATTGTCAACCTTAGACGTGAATTTGCGTAAGTTTGATATGCGAAAGATTCCTCAAGACGCGGTAGCCGTTTTTATTGGCCGCCGTCGTACAGGAAAAAGTACTCTAGTGCGTGATCTCTTGTATCACCATCAAAACATGCCTCTGGGGACAGTCATCTCAGGGACAGAGGAGTCAAATAGTTTTTACAGTAAAATGATTCCTCCTCTCTTCATTCACGGCGAGTACAACTCGATGATTCTGGCAAACTACGTAAAACGGCAAAAGATGATTATGGCGAAGATCATGGCGGAGCAGGCGGCAGGGCAAATGCAGTCTCGTTATGATCCTCGTTCTTTTCTGATTCTCGATGACTGTATGTACGATGACAGCTGGACTCACGATAAGAATATCCGTTATCTTTTCATGAACGGTCGTTGGCTCAAGGTCTTTTTCCTTATTACGATGCAGTACCCTCTCGGTATTCAGCCAGCACTCCGTACCAATGTGGACTTCGTCTTCATCCTCCGTGAGCCCTATGCGAGTAATCGTAAGCGGATTTTCGACAATTATGGGTCGGCCTTTCCGTCCTTCGAGTATTTCTGCCAAATTATGGACCAGTGCACGCAGAACTATGAGTGTTTAGTTATTGATAACACAACGCAGAGTAATAAGTTGGAGGATATTATTTTCTGGTATAAGGCGGAAATGCATCCAGAGCCCTTTCGTATTGGTGCGCCTGAATTCTGGGCGCATTCGGCCCAGCATATGCGGGAGCGTGAAACCGAGGAACAGGCGAATTTAGCCAATGGTGCACGTCGACTCAAGGGCCCGGCGATATCTGTCAAGAAGATGTGAGCTGAATGTAGATGGTGAAACATACGGAGGTCGCTTATGCCTTGGCTTTGGTTCTGCTCGCCTGCATTCTTTTAGTTTGCGCGCAGAGCTATATTGTCACCGAGCACTTCACAACAGGCATCACAGACTCTCGTTGCGGTGTCGACATGCCTCCCTGCACCTTCCCCTTACAGTGCATGAATGGCTATTGCAAGTCAACCTCTCAGCCCCAGATTCGTGCAATGACGGATCTTCCGGTTCTTCCTTAAACGTAGGCTTAGTCAGATGGAGTTTTTGATTGTTCTTCTCCTAGTTAGCGTTCTTGCCTTGGTGGTAGGTATCTATATGTATCGGGGTTCAGAGCCCTTTGTAGATCTGGGCTTAGGGGAGGCGTGTAATCCAGAGATCACAGATGCTTGTGGAAAGGAGGCTTTGTGTCAGGCGGATGAATCAGGAACGAAGGGACTCTGTTTTCCCAAACCAACTGAAGAAAAAGAAGCCCAGAAGTAGATATGGCTCGCCTTGCAAAGATCGGTGGTTTCCCCGTTATGAAGGTGGCGATCTTCCTCTCTATTGTGATTCTCGGATACTATCTGGTGTCCTACCTCATGAAGCTCTACAAGCTGGACGGCTTCCGTGACGTGTCCTGTGTAGGCGTGGCCTGTGCGGAGGGCGAGTTTTGCCAGTCCAACAAGTGCATTAAGATTAACCCCGCGTACACGAACAACTATTTCGCCGAGGGCTTCGAGCAGCAGGAGGGGGAGGCCGAGCGCGAACTCCCTCCCTGCCCTGTTGGCTTTTTCCCTGTTGAGGGTGGTATCTGCAAGGTTCCTGAGGGTGCGGAGCCACAGGCCATGGCCCACGGCATGGACGAGCGTGAGGCCAAGTAAAGAGCCTAAATACGAAACGTTATAACGTTCACAATTTAGAGTCTAATCCTTCTTTTCCATCTTACGTGAGATCGCCAGATCGGCCTCCGTGCCAAACATGCCGCCATACGTGTTCTCAGGAGTCTCCGCTACAGTCTCAGCCTCAGGGCGCGTCGTCGTTACGCTGGCTCCGCCCTTCATGCGATTGCGATTCTCGCGCATAAACATCTCACGAGCCTCCTCATTCTCCTTGTACTTCTTCATGAGCGTATTGAGCTGATCCTCGGCATACTCCTGCTCGGTAACATCCGTAGGCTCAGGGTCCCAGGGCAGCCACTTCCCGATCTCGCCCAGAAAAATGTTGTGAATAGCGTCGTTGCGCTGCAGCTTCTTGGACCGAGACTCGGCCTCCGCGCGAGATCCATAAACACCCCGAACCTTGAGTCCGCGCACCGTGGTACGGAACTCATTGAGGGCAAAGAAGTCCTCCTCGAGCTTGGTCTTATTAGCGAAGACAAAGTCATCAAATGCCGTCTTCAGCGTTGAGGCTTTCATATCCTTCTCATTCTCCTTCGTCCAGTTCGCAAGATCATTCATCACCGTATCAATGCGAATACGGCTATTCCGACACAGATCGGCGCAACCACTGAGATCCTGCTTGTCAAATTCTACGGCACGCTCATCCAGCTTGGCATTGATATCCTTAATTGTCTTTGCGAGATAGCCCTCCAGATTACGGACACGGACACTGTACTCGTACTGGTTAAGGAAGCGCTCAAAGTAGAATAGCTCCTTTTGCGCCAGAACTTTCTCCGGACTCAGAAAACTGAGTAGGCAAAACTTCTGTCCCGGAATCTCAGGGTCCTCGTTCAGGAAGTCTTCACGCTCCTGAGACATTTGTATTCTGTAAGGGATATCGGTTGTATCTGTTTAAGCTTTACGCAGCGGTTCTGCGTAATAAAAATCTTTTCAACAAATATAGACGTAAATGGACTTCACGACTGAGATCATCAACCGCGCCATCAAGTACCTGATCGAGGGTCTGTTCGTTGCCATCGCCGCCATCTTCGTCCCCAAGAAGTCCCTCCCCTTCGAGGAGATCATGACGCTCGCGGTTGTCGCGGCGGCCGTGTTCGCCATCCTCGACGTGGTGTCTCCCTCCATTGGGGTGTCGGCTCGCCAGGGCGCGGGCTTCGGTATTGGCGCGAACCTCGTCGGCTTCCCCATGCGTGCGTAAACAGATGATCCTTGCTATATAGTTCTTTACGGGGTATACGGATATAATATTCACGTGCTTTTTTGTGTATCTTTACTAAAAATATACAAAAACAGAAGATAGATGTTGTCACTCGAGCTTATACTTACGGCCGTTGCCTTGCTTTTCATCACGAGTCTGTTTGCCGTTCGCGAGGGCTTTGGATCCACCAGTCCAGGCACAATGGTGCAATTAGCGACCTCGCACGTTCCCACAGAAGATGATATCTATTTTTACCAAAATACATATCCGAAGATTGTGCGTCGTGAGATAACAAATATGACAGGCGGGGATCCTGGTCCGCTGTTTGTTTAGTTCCGCTTTTTGGACTTGCGCGTCTTTCCGCCCTTTTGGGCCGCAGACGGAAGTTGACCGAACTGTTTCTTGGGTTTCTGCGTGGGAAACTGGCGGAACTCATTGAGGGGCGATGTCTTCTTTATCGGAAAATTGTAGACATTGCCGTGCTTCACAGGGCTCACGCGACCCTTGTCGACTTCTGCAAGCTCCTCGAGTAAGGCCTCAAGATCAATTTCACGCACATTTGTGTTGTTGTCTGTAACTGTTGTATCCATCTATACTAGGATGAAGATTTTTGTGATATCTATACTACTTTTATTCATTGCAGTCCTAGTTGGCAGATTGTGTGGTCTCTATGACACCTTTGTGGGCGGAGGTCACGGTGGAATGGGTGGAGGTCATGGTGG
>Ga0136641_1000225_pt1 | contig 24032 bp, 19 predicted proteins | sample EliLak1302023Y_FD_115312 | JGI IMG/M metagenome (GOLD analysis project Ga0136641, IMG submission 115312) | Freshwater microbial communities from Elizabeth Lake, Yosemite National Park, California, USA - 13020-23Y | ecosystem: Environmental > Aquatic > Freshwater > Lake ...
CAGATAATCGAATCGAGGGAATGCCACGTTCTTCGGCTGCATTGACGATGCATGCAGTACTAGGTCCAAGCAGAAGATCATCGCCAAGATCTCGCAGCTTTTCAATCATGTTTTGAACCTCAGCTACACAGTCTTTGTTGTCTTGCGCTAAGGCTAAATAGAGATCACGTGCATATTTGAGTGCAGTCAGAGTCACCTCTTCATTGATGGCGCTCACCATCACTTTGTAGACACTCCGACGATCGCCATCTCTAGCCTTGCCAAAACCACCAGGGATACCGGCTAGGTTTTGCAGTTCAAGGGTGAGGTGTTCCAGAATGTGGGCAGGCCAAGTACCTTCTTCAACACGCTTTAGGAAGCCACCGGTTTCTCCATAACTGCAACGGTGCTCAATGAGGCTGGGGAGGGCTTTGACCAAGCGGTCATAAAAACCGGGAATCAGGTTAGAGGGATAGTCCTCTAAATCGCCGATATCAAGCCAAACCTCAATCACGGGATGATAAGTCCACATATTGGGACCACGGAGATGCTTAACGCTCAGAATCTCGATGGATTTATCTAGTAATTGGGGCATGTGTGCGGTATTGCGAGGGTCAGTGCCAGGGTTTGGCGATCAAGCGTCAGACAGTCTCTCTGTTTCTAGTTGTTATTTAAAACTTACAAAATTAGCAAAAATACATAAAAAGGCCTAGTTCAACAATTTAACGGCTCTCAGACCCTTAAAGTTGACAGGAGCTATAAATCTTAAAAATCTAGCTCCACTATACTTTTAAGATCAATGAAGCCTGAAATCCTCCCTTTCGCCCCCGCCTTGCCAAGTGACTGGCAGCCTATTTTGGATGGTAAACAACCCCCTATTCGCAGCTTAGATGCTTTGCTAGCATGGGCTGAGCTGGATTTAGGGGATGATCTGCGCTTTGGAAAAAGTTTGCTTTTACTTACCGAAGAGGGTCTATTTTGGACGGATGGGCAGCAGTTTCAGTCTTGGGCGCTTAGTCAAGGTGAGCTTCTCGTGCATGGCGATCATGCTGGAGTGGGCTATTTAAAGCTAGAGACTTCAGAGTCTTTACTCAGAACTTGGCACTTTACTTTGGCAGTCAATCCTCAAGTGCTGCGTTTGCAGTTGAGCTTTAAGCAACTCACCCGGGGTGAAGAGCAAAGCCAAGGGGAGGTAAGTGAATACGATAAACAGGTTTGCCCAGTTTGCTTAAGTCCAAAACCGGCTAACTCAGATATCTGCCCTACTTGTGATCCCGAGGAGGATGCCCCGCCTTCTACTTGGACTTTATTTAAGTTGTGGCGTTTTGCCAAGCCTTACAAAAAGCAACTGGCTTTAGGTTTTGTATTGACTCTGCTATCTACTGGCGCGACACTGATCCCGCCATATCTCACGATGCCACTAATGGATCATGTCTTGATTCCATATGAGAAAGGTAATCCAATTGATTTTCATTTAGCAAGCATGTATCTGCTGGCGCTATTTGGTGCAGCCCTCGTTGCATGGGCCTTAGGTTGGTGGAAAACCTACTTACTTGCTTTGGTGAGTGAGCGCATTGGTGCGGATTTACGCAACACGACCTTTGAGCATTTGCTCAAACTTTCTCTGGAATATTTTGGTGGCAAGAGAACCGGGGACTTAATTGCCCGCATTGGTGCAGAGACAGATCGTATCTGCGTCTTTCTGTCGCTGTATGCCTTGGATTTTGTGACTGATGTATTGATGATCACCATGACTGCAGCAATTTTGGTATCCATTGATCCTCTGCTGGCTATAGTCACTCTGGCACCGTTGCCATTTATCGTATGGATGATTCATGTTGTGCGTGATCGCTTACGTTTTGGCTTTGAGAAGATTGATCGTATCTGGTCTGAGGTTACGAATATCTTGGCAGACACTATTCCTGGCATCCGCGTAGTGAAAGCATTTGCCCAAGAAGATCGCGAGCTCAAACGTTTTGTCGATTCGAATAAACATAATTTACAAATCAATGATCGCGTAAATCGGGTGTGGGGATTATTTTCTCCTACTGTTACCTTGCTTACCGAAACGGGTTTGTTAGTTGTTTGGGGTTTTGGTATCTGGCAGGTCGCTCATCAAAAGGTCACCGTTGGTGTTTTGATTGCCTTCCTTGCCTACATTGGGCGCTTCTATATCCGCTTAGATTCAATGAGCCGAATCGTATCTCATACACAAAAAGCAGCTGCTGGTGCTAAGCGTATTTTTGATATCTTGGATCATGTATCTAGTGTTCCAGAGCCAATCAATCCAGCGCCATTAGGTCAGGTAAAGGGCCGTATCGCTTTGCGGGGCGTGGGTTTCCGCTATGGAAATCGGGCAGTAACTAAAGGGATTGATTTAGATATCGCGCCCGGAGAAATGATTGGTTTGGTAGGGCATAGCGGCTCTGGTAAGAGTACCTTGGTGAACCTGATTTGCCGTTTCTATGATGTGAGCTCTGGTGCTATTTCTTTGGATGGGCGCGATATTCGTAGTATCGGCATTGCGGATTATCGTAAGTGTATTGGCTTAGTGTTGCAAGAACCGTTTTTATTCTTTGGCACGATTGCAGAAAATATTGCTTACGGGAAGTCTGATGCCACCCGCGAAGAAATCATTGAGGCGGCGCGCGCAGCCCATGCTCATGAATTTATTCTCCGCCTGCCGCTGGGGTACGACTCCTTAGTCGGTGAACGTGGACAATCTTTATCGGGTGGTGAGCGCCAGCGCATCTCTATAGCTCGTGCACTCTTAATTAATCCAAGCATCTTAATTTTGGATGAAGCCACCTCTTCAGTGGATACCACTACTGAAAAAGAAATCCAGCGTGCATTAGATAACTTGGTTAAAGGACGCACTACGATTGCAATTGCACACCGGTTATCAACCCTTCGCAAGGCCGATCGGCTCGTGGTTTTGGATAAGGGTGAGATTGTGGAGATTGGTTCACATGACCAATTGATGGAAGCCCAAGGCGCTTATTACACTTTGTACCAAGCTCAACTACGTCACGCTGCAGAATTAGTTGAGGGTGGCGCTATTGGTGAAAGTCTCGAGGAGCAGCAAGCCGAAAAGCGGGAAGAAAAACTAGAAGTCATTGCCAAAGAAGTTGGGGGAGGGGTATGAGTCAAACCCAGCAACTAGCACGCGACGCCTTAGGCCGTCTAGTCTTCATCGATGCTACAGGCATTCGCCATAGCGGCGTTCATCCTGTGCGGGCATTTCCAATTACCGCCCCTAGTGTGGGCATCGGCATTATGGATCAATCGGGGAAAGAACTTTACTGGTATCCAGAGGTAGCGAAAATTGCTGAGGCTGAGATGGTCTTGATTGAAGAAGAACTGGCTGCGCGGGAATTTATGCCGGTGATTAAAAAAATAACCAAGGTATCAACATTTGCCACTCCCAGCATTTGGGATATCGAGACAGATCGCGGCCCAACGCGCATTCGTCTCAAGGGTGAAGAAGATATTCGGAGGATCGCAGGCAATACTTTATTAATTGCTGACTCCAATGGCTTACAGTTTTTAATTAAAGACGCAACCCAATTGGATAAGCTTAGCAAGAAGCTTCTGGATCGTTTCCGCTAGAATGATTTTTGAGTTGCCGCTTTAGCTCAGTTGGTAGAGCAGTTCATTCGTAATGAAAAGGTCGCCAGTTCGATTCCGGCAAGCGGCACCAAATACTAGGGTAAACACCTAGAAATTCAAGGTGTAGGTATTGCTTTTCCGAAGATAAATAGCCATTTTTATTGTGCGCATTTTTTGTGCATTGAATACAGTTTTTATCTTCAGATGTAAGTACACTAACCTTTGTCTTTGGCTTGATTTATCGGGGTTTCTACTAGGTTGTAGAGACACGAGTGAATCGATTTTGAAATTATTGATGGCAGTCAAGTTCTAGTATTCCATCTTGTTTAAAAATCTCACACACATTAAATAAGCCAAAGTTAAATTGGCAAACCCTATTTGGAGACCTTTGATTATGAAGATGAAGTTAAAAGGAGCATTGATTTCTACCGCATTAGCCCTCGGTGTTGCTGGCGTTTCACCTGCATTTGCTGCTTGGGAGCCATCCAAACCGGTTGAGTTCATTATTCCTGCTGGCCCTGGCGGCGGCGCGGACCAAATGGCACGCATGATCCAAGGAATCGTTACAAAAAATAATTTAATGAAGCAAGCCATCATTCCTGTAAACAAAGGTGCAGGTGCAGGTGCTGAAGGCTTCTTAGCCATGAAAGAGGCAAAGGGTGATCCCAATAAGATCATCATTACGCTCTCTAATTTATTCACTACTCCCTTAGCTACAGGTGTTCCATTCAATTGGCAAGACATCACTCCAGTAGCTATGTTGGCGCTAGACCAATTTGTTTTGTGGGATAACGCAGAAAAGCCTTACAAGACAGCTAAGGAATATATCGATGCTGCTAAAGCAGCGGGACCAGGCAAGTTCAAGATGGGTGGCACGGGCTCTAAGCAAGAGGACCAAATCATTACTGTAGCGCTTGAAAAAGCTACTGGTGCGAAGTTCACTTACATCCCATTTAAAGGGGGTGGCGATGTTGCTGTTCAGCTCGTAGGTAACCACATTGACTCTTCAGTGAATAATCCGATTGAAGCTGTAGCCCAGTGGCGCGCTAATAAATTACGCGCATTGTGCGTATTTGATGACACCCGTATGCCCTACAAAGAAAAGATTACCGATACCCAGTCTTGGTATGACGTTCCGACTTGTAAAGAAGCTGGTGTTTCAACTGACTATGTGATGTTGCGCGGTATTTTCATGGCCCCAGGTGTGACGCAAGAACAAGTTGATTTCTATGTTGATTTATTCAAAAAAGTACGCGCCACTCCAGATTGGAAAAAGTTTATGGCTGATGGTGCATTCAATCAGACATTTATGACTGGTAAAGAGTTTAGAAACTGGTTGACTTTGAATGAAGCACTTCACAAACAATTGATGGCGGAGGCTGGATTCTTGGCTAAGTAATTAGCCAGAAACGAGATGGGGCCTCCAATAGGGGGTCCTATTTTTTAGTGGGTGTATTAATTAACTTTATTAATGAACAAAACACATGTCTGAACATACAAATAATTCAAACGAAGACTCAGTAATTAGCGTAAGAGCGATGGATATCATTACTTCAATTATGTTCCTTGGGGTAGGCCTCACGGTAATGATTGGAAGTATTAAGTTAGGAGCTAGCTGGGGCAGTGATGGCCCAGAAGCAGGATATTTTCCTTTCTACATTAGCTTGATCATCATGCTCTCGAGTGCAGTAACCCTATATCAAGCCGTAATCGTTGATAAGAACAAGAAAACAGAATCTTTTGTCAATAGAGAATCTTTCAAACAAGTTATGGCTGTCTTATTGCCTGCTATTGTTTTTGTTCTCGGCGTGCAGTTCATTGGTATTTATGTTTCTTCTGTTTTTTATATCGCCATCTTCATGATTTGGTTGGGCAAATATCCCGTGTGGAAAGCAATTGCAGTGGCGGTTGGGGTAAGCGTTGCTCTGTATCTCATGTTTGAATTCTGGTTTCAGGTTCCGTTGCCACATGGCTCATGGATTAACCCGCTCGAATTTATTGGCGTGAACTAAAAAACACAATTCAAAAAGATTAGAAAAAAAGGAGTACCAGTTGGAAGAAATTAGCGCCTTATTCAGCGGATTTGCCGTTGCAATGACACCCTTTAACTTATTGTTGATGTTGGTTGGTGTAACACTTGGTGTGATCATCGGCGTATTGCCTGGTCTTGGTGGCGCCAACGGAATTGCGATTCTGTTGCCATTGACTTTCACAATGCCACCCACTTCAGCCATCATCATGCTCTCCTGTATTTACTGGGGTGCATTATTTGGTGGAGCAATTACATCGATTCTCTTTAATATTCCAGGTGAGCCGTGGTCTGTTGCCACTACCTTTGATGGTTACCCAATGGCTCGCAATGGTAAGCCTGGAGAAGCTTTAACTACGGCATTCACTTCCTCATTTGTCGGCGCCTTCTTCGCCATCGTAATGATTACCTTCTTAGCTCCCCTAGTTGCTAAGTTTGCATTGCAATTTGGTCCGCCCGAGTTCTTCTCGGTTTACTTACTCACCTTCTGCAGTTTTGTGGGGATGAATAAGGGGTCGCCATTCAAAACGATTTCAGCCATGATGCTAGGCTTTGCTCTGGCAACGGTTGGTATGGATACTGTGACAGGTCAGCTGCGTTTAACTTTTGGTAACCATGAGTTGATGCGCGGCTTTGACTTCTTGATCGCGGTGATTGGTTTGTTTGGTATTGGTGAGATTCTGCTCTCGATGGAAGAGGGTCTTGCATTCCAAGGAGCTGCTGCAAAGATTCGCCGTCAGGTAGTTTTAGAAACTTGGGCGAGACTACCCAAGTATTGGGCTACTTCATTGCGTAGCTGCTTGATTGGTTGCTGGATGGGTATCACTCCTGGTGGTGCAACGCCTGCTTCATTCATGGCTTATGGCGTTGCTAAGCGTGTCTCCAAGAATGGTGAAAACTTCGGTAAGGGTGAAATGGAAGGCATTATTGCTCCAGAAACTGCTGCCCATGCTGCCGGTACAGCTGCCTTATTGCCAATGCTATCTCTCGGAATTCCTGGATCACCCACAGCGGCAGTATTGCTCGGTGGTTTATTGATCTGGGGTTTACAACCAGGTCCATTACTTTTCGTTGAGAAGCCAGACTTCGTTTGGGGCTTGATCGCTAGTATGTACTTGGGTAACTTGGCTGGCTTGTTTGTCGTGTTAACTTGCGTACCATTATTTGCCTCCATCTTGAGAATTCCGTTCTCGATCATTGCGCCAGTCATTATTGTGATTTGTGCGGTGGGCGCCTATACCGTGCACAATGCGACATTTGACGTCTGGCTTATGCTCGGCTTTGGTGTACTGGGTTACGTCTTTAAGAAACTGGACTACCCCATGGCGCCGATGGTCTTGGCTTTGGTGTTGGGTGATCGCGCAGAAGACTCTTTCCGCCAGTCGATGTTGATTTCGCAAGGCAGCCTAGATGTGTTCTTCTCTAACTACTTGGTAGCTGGTATCTCCACATTAGCATTGCTACTCTTATTCTGGCCATTAATTGGTAAGTTTATTGGTAAGAAAAAGGTAGCTGCTGCATAAAGCTTGGCTGGTCAAAAGCCAGTCTGATCTAGTTAAAAAGGGGCGTAAGCCCCTTTTTGGCATAGCGAAGCTGAAAGTCTGATAAAATCAGATTCATGAATTTCCGCAAAACCCGCCTCATCCACTCGATTGCTGCTTTAGCAATCGCCATGAGTGCGCTGGCGCCAGCAGCTTCTCAAGCGGTATCGCTTGCACAGCATGGCCAAGGGTTTGCGATGGAGATTTGCTCTACTAGTGGCGCTAAGATCCAAATTCATGTTCAAGTAGATGATCAAGAGCAATTAGCGAATCAAGAGCAGCCTTGCCCTTACTGTGTAGCCCAATCCAGCATTATTCCGGCATTTAACACCAATCTCACCTTTGCAGCGCCAAACGCTTTTGCGCTACTTCCAAAGCTTTTCTATCAATCACCCAAACCTCTTGCTGTTTGGGTAACGCCTCCCTCAGCAGCTCCTCCCACAAAAGCCTAAGAAATCTTTAGGGCATAGCCTAGCTATGTAGTTGGTAACGAATGAAAAGTTACCGTCATATTGTGTGGAGAAGTCCATGTTGTTGCAGCAAAAGAAAATCAGCGCATGTATCAGCCTACTATTTGGAACCATTCTGGTAGGTGTAAGTGCGCAGGCCCAAATTGCACCGCCACCCGATTATGATCAGAAACTTAAAAGCGTTACAGTTACCGCTACTCGTTCAGGCACGCCTTTGGATGAGGTGCCGCTTAACACCACCATTTTGACTAAAGAGGTATTAGAGGTTTCGCCAGATCAAACAATCGATCAGGTATTAAAGAATGTCCCCGGCGTGCTCCTTAATGACACGCCTTACTATCAAAAAGATCCCACCGGCCAAAGTATTAACGTACGTGGTCTTGGTAATGCGAGAACGCTCGTACTAATTGATGGCCTGCCTGCTAATGATGCTTTTTATGGAACGGTGCAGTGGAATCTCGTGCCAATGTCCTCAATTGATTCGGTTGAGTTTATTCGGGGTGGCGTCTCTAGTCTGTGGGGTAACTACGGTATGGGGGGTGTGATCAATATTAAGACTAAGACACCAACCAATAGTCAGCAGGAAGTTTCTGCGACTACTGGATCCTATGGCACCAGCAATGTAGCGGCATCAAAAGATTTAGTGGCTTCAGAAGCTTTACATCTGAGATTTTCAGCCGATTATTTTGCTACTGATGGATACCAAAATATTGCTACGATTTCTCCTGGATCCCCAGCGAATATTAAAAATGGTCAAGGTAACTCCAGCTCGCACAACTCCAATATGAGGTTACAGGGCTACTTTAAAGCAAGCCCAGACACGAATGGATTCTTCCGAGCTGGCTATCACACGATGTCAGACTTATCATCTGGGTATGCCTTTGCGACCAATATCATGCAAGAGACTGATGTGGCTGGCGGTGTCACTACGCGGCTGGATGACAAAGCCAAAGTAGATGTCAATTTCTTCTACGAGAAGACGGGCTTTAACAAACAAAATGGATCAACGACTTCCCCTACAACGAATCCAAAAAACTACCCCTATATTAATGCGAACTATCATGATCCTTACAGCACGATAGGTGCCTCTGCTCAATACACTCAAGAAGTCACTGGATTGCTCGATCAATATATCGTAGCTGTTGATGCGCGCAATATCGCAGGATCAAATCAAACCAATAACCTCAATACTGGTGGAAGTGTCACTGCAGTCAATTATGGTCAAGGTCAGCAATCATTTTATGGTTTATTGGGTGAGGTAAAGTCCAAAGGAAATTTAATCCCGCTTGAGACCACTTTATCGGCGCGCGTTGATCAATGGATTAGCCAAACTCCAACTTCCTATAATGCGGGCAGCAGTGGTACGCCAAGTTATCAAAATATTCCGAACCAAAGTAAGACTCTGTTTAGTCCAACTTTGGGCTTACTCTATAAAATGAATCAAGATTGGGATTTACGCTCTGCCGCTTATCAAGCCTTTCATGCACCAGGCATGAATAACACCCTCAGAAGTTATGGATCAGGCACAGGCTACTCATTTGCGAATCCCAATCTAACCCCTGAAACCATGACAGGATATGAGGTAGGAACGGACTATCGTTGGAAGGGCGGTTTTGCGCAACTCACTGCCTTTAATAACTATGTTCAAAATGCGATTGTGAGTTACAAGATTGGAAGAAGCCAGCAGGCATTGGCCAATAGTCTTTGTGCTACCGTTGGAAGCCCATCCGGATGTGCCACTAACTCGAGTTACTACACTAATAACCAAAGTTTATTAAGTCAGGGAATCGAGTTTCAGTTCCATCACGATATCAATTCTCATTGGGCTACAGATGCAAATTATGCATTTACTAGTACCAAGTTAACCTGGACTGCCACTACTGATCCCGTTGGTAAGCAGGTTGCTGGGGTGCCTCAAAATATTTTGGGCGGAGGCTTAAGCTATTACCCAGTACGCCAGGCAAGTTTGACTGCAACTGTTCGATATGTCGGAAGTTCTTGGTTAGATAACAACAATACTTTGCCAGTCGCTTCTTATGCAGTAGTTGGCTTGCGTGCTAATTATGAGGTGACTAAAAATGCTACTGTTTTTGCTTCTGCAGTGAATTTATTCAACCGGCAGTACATCACTTTTGGAACAGGAAGCAGTACTTCAAGCTATACCATTGGCCAGCCTCAGTCAATTAACGTAGGTGCACGTATCATCTTCTAATGATGTTTAAAATCTTCACTTCTTTAAGTCGCCCACTATCACTTAGCACACTCCTTCTGGGTATGCTTGCTACTGTCGGGCATACACAAGCACAGATGAATCACTCATCTCAGATGATGGGTGCTACAACTTCAAAGCTTTCTGCATGTTTAGGGAGTGGTTTGGATTGCGCCAATGCTGCAACCCCATTTTTTGTAGCTGATGACCAATTGTTATTAGCCTGGACAGCAAATGGAGTCGTGTCTGTAGCACAGTCCTCTGATCTTGGAAAAACATTTTCAATTCCAGTAAAAATTGCTGAACATGGAAAATCTTTAGACGTCGGTAGTGATGCGCGTCCGCAAATCGTCTCTGATAAATACGGAAAAGTCTTTTTGGCTTATACCTTTTTTAAGGACGCGAATTGGAATGCTCAAATTAATACGGCTAGGTCGACGGATGGCGGAAATACTTTTTCCAGTCCTACATCATTAGTTCAAGATGGCTCGAGTCAACGTTTCCCATCCGTATTGATAAGGCCTGATGACGCTATTTTTATCTCTTGGATTGATAAGCGCTTGGTGGCTGCCTTAAAGCAGGGTGGAGCAAAGCGTTTAGGCGGATCGATCGCATATGCATTTTCGAATGATGGTGGAAAGACTTTTCAAGCTGAACATTTTGCCAATGAGAATAGTTGTGAATGTTGTCGCATTGGCGGAAGTTTAGATCCCCAAGCGCAGCCAGTGATTGCATATCGCGCGATATTTTCTGGAGGTATTCGAGATCAAGCAAGTCAAGTCATTAGCACTAAAGGGGCTGCACCTATACGAAGAGTGTCTGACGATGATTGGAAGACGGATGCTTGTCCGCATCATGGCCCATCCATCTCGGTATCTGGTACGGGTAAATTTCATGTGGCTTGGTATACCCAAGGCAGTAAGCGCTCTGGAGTCTTCTATGCCAACTCTAGCAATCAAGGTTTAAGTTATTCCAAGCCTTCCAGGATTGGTGCAGAAGACGTCAATGTCTCAAGACCGTATCTCTTGGCCTTAGGTCAGCAAGTTTGGATGACCTGGAAAGAATTTAATGGATCCCGCTCTATGGTTTATATCAAGCATTCACAGGATGATGGAAAAACCTGGTCCACTCCACAGTGGGTTTCTCAAACCAGCTCTTATAGCGACCATCCTTTACTGGTCAATCAAGGCAATACAGTATTTTTATCTTGGCTAACGCGACAAGATGGATATCAGTTAATTCAGATTGGACAGAGGCAATGAAAAAAACCGTACTTGCATTCATGTTGATAATCGGAATGCTTAATTTAGCTTTTGCGGAGAAGCCCACACTGAAGCCTTATCAAAATGGGGATTGGTCAAACTTAATCAAGACTACTAAAGGTAGCCCTCTAGCGATCCACTTTTGGGGCGTGACTTGTCCATCCTGTATTAAAGAATTGCCCCATTGGGGTAGCTATCTAAAAAGTCATCCGAATGCAAAGATCGTTTTTATTCAGGTAGATGATGTCTCTACTGAGAGCATGCAAATAATGCTTACTAAGGCAAATCTGCAAAATGCCAATAACTATTATGTTGTTGCACCATTTGATGAGCGCTTGCGTTATGAGATCGATCCGAAATGGCATGGAGAAACACCCACTACGATTTTGATCGATAAAAACGGTAAAGCAACTCGAAAAACAGGACTGACAAATTTTCAAGAGCTGCAAGCTTGGATGATCAAAGGTTCCTAGGATTCAAGATCATGGCGCTAGCGATTACTTTGAAAAAGAGCTCGAGAGCGATCTTAGACTGTAAGATTAATTAAAGGGGGAAGTATGAAACGCAATGCATTAGGATCAGTGTTAATTTATGCAGTATTGGGCTTAAGCTTTACAGCTCATGCGCAAGAGGCAAAAGTGGGGGCTATTAAGATAGAGGATGCCTATACTCGTGCTACCGTTCCTGGTCAGCAGGTTGCTGGTGGATTTATGAAAATCGATAATAAAGGGGGCACCGATTTATTGGTTTCCGCTAGCTCTCCGATTGCTGGTGAAGTACAGCTGCATGAAATGTCAATGGAAGGCAATGTGATGAAGATGCGTCAAGTGAAAGATATTCCGGTGCCAGCAGGTGGTGCGGTTGAGTTAAAACCTGGCGGCATGCACTTGATGTTTATCAATATTAAAGCGCCATTAGCAACTGGTGAAACAGTACCCGTAAAACTAAAGTTTGCGAAGGCTGGTGAAGTTGAGGTGAAGATGCCAGTCAATGCAATGGGTAGTCCAGGTGTAATGAAGCATTAATGCAGGCGGTAGAAACGCAATAGAAACATAGCAGCAAGAAAAAAAGCCCCTAGTTTTACCTAGGGGCTTTTGCTATTAATGCCTCTGTCTTTATAGATCTAGATTGAGATCCGTTACGGCACCTTTACTTGCGCTGCTTGCAAGACTTGCGTATTTGGCAAGCAAGCCACGGGTATAGCGGGGTTTCGGTTGTACCCAATTTGCTCGACGTTTAGCGATCTCCGCTTCATCGACATTGAGCTGAATCAGAAGTTGGTGAGCATCGATGGTGACTGAGTCACCTTCGTTGATGAGGGCAATGACACCGCCAACATAGGCTTCAGGGGCAACGTGACCCACTACCATTCCCCAGGTACCACCAGAGAAGCGGCCATCGGTGATGAGGCCTACAGTTTCTCCTAAACCTTGGCCAACGAGAGCTGACGTAGGGGCAAGCATCTCACGCATGCCAGGGCCGCCTTTGGGGCCCTCGTAGCGAATCACAACTACGTCACCATCTTTAATTTTTTGGGCCATGATTGCCGCCATTGCATCATCTTCAGAATCGAAGACACGAGCAGGGCCAGTCATAGAAGGGTTCTTTAGGCCGGTAATCTTGGCTACGCAACCTTCTGGAGAAATATTACCCTTGAGGATGGCTAAGTGACCCTGCTTATACAAAGGATTATCTAAAGTGCGGATGACCTTTTGATCGGCGCGCGGCACAGCAGGAATATCTTTTAATACTTCAGCAATAGTCTTGCCAGTAATTGTCATGCAATCACCATGGAGCAAGCCACCGTCTAACAAGATTTTCATGACTTGCGGAATACCACCGGCTAGATGTAAATCGGTTGCTAAATAGGTACCGGATGGTTTCATATCCACGATCACAGGCACCTGTTTACGAATACGCTCAAAATCATCAATGGTCCAATCGATTTCAGCTGCGCTAGTAATGGCTAGGAAGTGTAATACCGCATTGGTCGAGCCACCTACTGCCATGATCACGCTGACTGCATTCTCGATGGATTTTTTAGTAATGATGTCACGTGGACGCAAATTATTTTTAATGGCTTCTACTAATACACGAGCAGATTCAGCAGCGCTGGCTACTTTCTCAGCATCTTCATTGGCCATCGTCGAAGAATAGGGTAGGCTCATGCCTAGGGCCTCGAAGGATGAGCTCATGGTGTTAGCGGTATACATACCCCCGCAAGAGCCGCTACCTGGGCAGGCGTTCTCTTCAACGCCTTTTAAATCTTCAGCACTTAGTCTACCGGCAGTAAATTCACCAACCGCTTCAAATGCCGAAACAATATTCAGTTCTTTACCTTTGTAATGACCGGGTTTGATTGTGCCGCCATAGACATAAATGCCGGGCACATTCGTGCGAGCTAAGGCCATCATGCCACCTGGCATATTTTTATCGCAGCCTCCAATGACTAAGACGCCGTCTTGCCAAAGGCCGTTGACACACACTTCAATGCTGTCAGCAATGACTTCGCGTGATACGAGGGAATACTTCATCCCTTCGGTACCCATGCCAATACCATCAGAAACAGTAGGCGTTCCGAATAATTGTGCTTTTGCACCCGCTTCTTCAAGAGCAATCACGGCAGCGTCTGCTAATTTTTGTAAGCCGCTATTACAGGGGGTAATTGTGGAGTGACCATTCGCTACACCCACCATTGGCTTAGAAAAATCCTTTTCTTGATAACCCATTGCGTAATACATCGAACGATTTGGGGCGCGAGCTACTCCTTCTGTGACCATGCGTGAGCGTTCATTTAGGCGTTTCATGCTTATTACTCCAGAAAAGGTTTATTTCGAAAAGCTCTATTGTGCCGTGATACGTAAAAAGGGTCTCAGCTTCTCGCCAGGCACGGAATACGCTCTCAATATGCTGCGGTGCAATAGAAAAGTGAGCTTATTCCATGGCTTAAGTCGTCACTACTCTCTGCAAAGTTAATAGATAAGTAGGACTAATTTCTTTACAGTCAGACCTCGGTTACCTTACATTTGAATTCAATGACTAAAGCTGACCTTTTTTACCTGAATACTACAAATTAATAAAGCATTGACATTTCAGACATGTAAAGTTGCTATGATGCGTAACAAGTGAAGAGACAAGAGAATTTCAATGCCAACTAGCGCCAAATTACCGGAGATTCGTAAAGAAGCTTTTACTAAGGCTAGAGAAAGTCTTGGTTTAAGCGTAAAAGAATTAGCGGGCATGGCCTGTCTTTCAGTGCGCCAAATAGAGCAGATTGAAAATGGCGGGAGCGCCTCTTTTTATAGTGCTCAAATACGGGTTACCGCTGCGAAAAAAGTGGCTGGCTTATTAAAATTACCAGAAGAAGAAGCATTTGATTTTGGTGGGCTTTTCCCCCCTCAGAGTGGTGCCGCAGAAACACAAGCTGAACCAGTAATAGAAAAAGTGGCGGAGACGATCAAGCCAGATCTGCAGCCTCAGCAAGTAAAGGCACTCAACCCCCAAGAGTTTGTAGTTGAAAGTGGATTTAACAAAGAGAAGACCTCAGACAACTCAAAAAAGAAACTATTTCTATTGCTGAGTATTGCAGCAGCAGGTGTGTTCGCCTTGATTAATTTGCACCCCTTATTTTTCCCAGAACCTGTTAAAAAGGAAGTCGTGTTGGTGGAAGAAGTGGTTGCCGAACCAGTGTCACCAAATACGCCGATTACTCCAGACGCGCCACAAGATAATAAGCCTGGCGCACCAGTGGCAGGGGCTGCAGCATTTGCAGTGGCGACGCCGTCAATAGCAGCTGCAAGCACCGCTCTGACAAGCTCTTCTGAATGCCCTAGTGCCGATGCATCGATTGTGAACTACAAGTCCGAAGCCCCTAAAAAGTCAGGTGATATGGTTTATGTTCAGGCGAAGACTTCTCAAACAGTTTGCGTAGTGGATGCGACAGGGAAAACTCAAAACAAAACTCTAGAGCCAGGAATGGGTGCCAGTATTTACGGAAAGCCACCATTTAAGGTCTTAACTGCAGGTTTGAATCAGGTGGATTTGTACTATCAGGGAGCTAAGGTGCGCCCGAGCAATGCCAGTGGCAAGACCATTATTTTAGAATCGGCTGAGCTTGGTCAGCCTGCGCCTGCAACAGATACACAGCCAACCCAGTAGCTTTGCTTTGACCTCTTAGCTCAGCAGAGCTACATCAAACAGCAGATTCGTCAGTTTCGCCAGTACGAATACGAATGACCTGTTCGACTGCGGTAACAAAAATCTTCCCGTCACCAATTTTGCCAGTGCGTGCAGCTTTTGTAATGGCTTCAATGGCCGGCTCAACGCGATCGCTCGCAACAACAGCCTCAACTTTTACCTTAGGCAAAAAGTCGACTACGTATTCAGCGCCACGATACAGTTCGGTATGGCCTTTTTGACGACCAAAGCCTTTTACTTCAGTAACGGTTAAGCCAGTGACGCCCACTTCTGCTAATGCTTCACGGACTTCGTCGAGCTTGAAAGGCTTAATGATTGATGTAATTAATTTCATTTGATCTCCCTAATGCAGTAATCATACCTAGAACTGGAATATACCTGCAAAATGGGGTTAAAACGGCTGTTTTAGGCTCTAAATTGGGAGGTGATTGGGTAACGCCAGTCACGACCAAAGGCGCGCGTCGTGACCCGTACCCCAGGAGGTGCTTGGCGGCGCTTATATTCATTAAGCTTGATCAGGCGCGTGACCTTTTCCACACTCTCGGGATCAAAACCAGCGGCAATGATATCTGCGATAGATTGGTTCTGTTCCATGTAGCGCTCGACAATTCCATCCAATACCTCATAGGAAGGTAGGCTATCTTGGTCGGTTTGATCGGGGCGTAATTCCGCTGATGGGGCGCGGGTGAGAATTCGTTCTGGAATAACAGGGCTGATGCTATTGCGATAAGCGCATAAGCGATAAACCAAAGTCTTGGCAATATCTTTAATCACGGCAAATCCGCCAGCCATATCACCATAGAGCGTGCAGTAACCCACGGCCATCTCACTCTTATTGCCAGTGGTTAACACTAAGCGACCCGTTTTGTTTGATAAAGCCATGAGTAGAGTGCCGCGGACCCGAGCCTGAATATTTTCCTCAGTAGCATCGGCTTTTAAATCTTTAAATTGCTCTGCCAAAGATTCTTCTAAAGCATCTACAGGACCACTGATTGGAATCTCATCATATTGAACACCTAAATTTTGAGCCATTTCACGGGCATCAATCCAAGAGATCTCTGCCGTGTAGCGTGATGCCATCATGACTGTCCGGACTTTATCGGCACCCAGGGCATCTACTGCAAGCGCCAGAACCAAGGCTGAATCTACACCACCTGAAAGTCCAATAATCACCCCTGGGAAACCATTCTTATTCACATAGTCGCGCACGCCCAGAACCAGTGCTTGGTAGGCTTGAGCCTCAACACTTTGGGGCGGGGTGATAAGTCCTGTTTCTAATTGGCCTGAGGAGTTTAATTCCACGAAACCCAAGCCAGCAGCAAATTGAGGCATCGCCATGACGACTTTGCCATCCGCATCGAGAGCAAAAGATCCACCATCAAAGACCAATTCATCTTGACCGCCAACGGCATTGACATAGACTAAGGGCATATGGGTTTGCGCAATATGTTCACGCAGTACCTCTATACGCAGCACTTCCTTTTGCAGATGATAGGGAGAAGCATTGGGTACCAGCAATACTTGTGCGCCAGCAGCCTGCGCTTGTTTTGCTGGACCAATATGCCATGCATCCTCGCACAGGATTAAGCCGTAGTGAATACCTGCGCATTCAAAAACACAGGCTTGATTGCCGGGGACAAAGTAGCGGACTTCATCAAATACTTCATGATTGGGTAATTCTTGTTTGGCATAGCCTGCAAGCACTTTGCCGTTTTGCAAAACAGAGGCAAAGTTTTGCAGACCAGCAGGGGTCTTTTTGGGGTGCCCCACAACCACAGTAAGACCTGAGTATTGAGCCAGCTCTTTCATCAAGAGATCAAGCTGTAGTTGGGTTGCTTCAATGAAAGCAGGACGCAGCAAGAGATCTTCAGGAGGATATCCAGTGAGCGAGAGCTCAGGGGTCACTAGTAGTTTAGCGCCCTGTTTAAAGGCATCTGAAGCGGCTTTGTGTATCAGTTGCGCGTTACCAACCAGATCGCCCAGTAAGGGGTTCATTTGGGCTAGGGCAATTTTCTGCGCACTCACTCTGATTCACAAAGCCTTTTCTGATCAATATTCAATAATGAATTATTTTGCTGCTTTGTTGTAGCGCTCAATGCCTTCCAAAATTTCTTGATGGGCATCCGCAACACCACCCCAACCACTCACTTTTACCCACTTGCCTGGCTCGAGATCTTTGTAGTGCTCGAAAAAGTGTTGAATTTGGTTTAAGCGTAATGGATTGATATCTTCTGGTTTTTGCCAATGGGTGTAGATCGGCAAAATTTTATCTTCTGGAACTGCTAATAATTTAGCGTCTTGTCCAGCCTCATCTTCCATTTTGAGTAGACCAATAGCGCGACAGCTCACTACAACGCCTGGGATGAGTGGAAATGGAGTGATTACAAGAACATCAACCGGGTCACCATCACCAGCGATGGTTTTATTAATATAGCCATAGTTACAGGGATAGTGCATTGCAGTGCCCATGAAACGGTCAACGAAAATTGCGCCAGTTTCTTTATCCACTTCATACTTGATAGGATCAGCGTTCATTGGGATTTCAATAATGACGTTGAAGCTCTCAGGGATCTTTTTTCCTGGCTTGACGTTGTCGAGACTCATAAATACTCCGAATAGTGATTAGTAGATACCCTGATTCTAGTAAAGGGAAGCAGGGGTGATTCTGTTACATACTGTTACAGCTTAAAGACCCTAGTTTAAGGCTTTCAGAAACCAGGTCGACCTAAGCGCTGGATATAAAAACAATAGAGATCAACTTTAGGGAGTTCAAGCATGAGTAATGTCACTTTAGGCTTGTATTTTGCCTTGGCATGCGGTGTCCTGGCCGTAATTTACGGTTTTGTGATGCGCAGCTGGATTTTGAAGCAAAGTACCGGCAATGCCAAGATGCAAGAGATTGCTGAGGCAATTCAACTGGGTGCTGCCGCCTATTTGTCGCGTCAATACAAAACGATCGCTGTGGTCGGAGTCGTTCTGACTATCTTGATGGCACTCTTCTTAGACTTCGCGACTGCTATTGGTTTTGTGCTTGGTGCGGTTCTTTCTGGGGCATGTGGCTTCATCGGTATGAATGTGTCGGTCCGCGCCAACGTTCGGACAGCGGAAGCGGCTACCAAGGGGATGAATGAAGCCCTAAATGTCGCATTTAAGGGTGGCGCGATTACTGGCATGTTGGTCGTTGGTCTTGGTCTCTTGGGTGTTGGTTTGTTCTTCATGTTCCTTGTTTCGATTGGCTCAGGACAAGATCTCTCTGCTGTATTGCATCCCTTGATTGGTCTGGCTTTCGGCTCTTCATTAATTTCTATCTTTGCGCGTCTTGGTGGCGGTATCTTTACCAAGGGTGCTGACGTGGGTGCAGATTTAGTCGGCAAAGTAGAGGCCGGAATTCCGGAAGATGATCCACGCAATCCGGCAGTGATTGCCGATAACGTTGGCGATAACGTCGGTGATTGCGCAGGTATGGCGGCTGACTTATTTGAAACTTATGCAGTAACGCTTATCGCCACCATGGTGCTGGGATCATTAATTATTTCAAGTGCACCAGTAGCTGCGATTGTTTACCCATTGGTCTTGGGCGGTGTCTCTATCATTGCATCCATCGTTGGTTGCTCATTCGTTAAAGCAACACCGGGAATGAAAAATGTTATGCCTGCTTTGTATAAGGGTTTGATCATTGCTGGTGGCTTATCTTTGATTGCCTTCTACTTTGTAACCAATTTCATCATGCCCGACGATGCGCTCGGTATTCCAGGTAGTCAGTGGCGCTTGTTTGGTTCAACAATAGTTGGCCTATTACTAACCGCAGGCTTAGTGTGGATCACTGAGTACTACACCGGTACCCAGTTCAAACCAGTACAACATATTGCTGAAGCCTCTACTAAAGGCCATGGCACTAATATTATTGCTGGCTTAGGTATCTCCATGAAGTCCACTGCTTACCCTGTGCTCTTTGTCTGCGCGGCAATTTATGCAGCCTATTGGTTAGCAGGTTTGTACGGGATTGCGATTGCGGCAACTGCCATGTTGTCCATGGCCGGTATTGTGGTTGCTCTAGATGCTTACGGCCCTATTACGGATAATGCGGGTGGTATTGCAGAGATGGCAGGTTTGCCACAAGCAGTTCGCGATATTACTGATCCATTGGACGCTGTTGGTAACACTACTAAAGCAGTTACTAAGGGTTATGCCATTGGGTCTGCCGGTTTAGCCTCCCTCGTACTCTTTGCTGATTACACCCATGCGCTAGAGGGCATTGGCCAACAAGTCTCTTTCGACTTGTCTAACCATATGGTGATCATTGGCCTCTTTATTGGCGGCATGATTCCTTACTTGTTTGGTGCAATGGCAATGGAAGCGGTTGGTCGTTGTGCTGGTGCTGTAGTGGAAGAGGTCCGCCGTCAGTTCCGTGATATCCCTGGAATCATGGAGGGTACTGCGAAGCCTGAATACGGCAAGGCAGTAGATATGCTTACTTCTGCTGCAATTAAAGAGATGATTGTGCCTTCGCTATTGCCAGTAGTGGCGCCGATCGTAGTTGGTCTTGTATTGGGACCAGCCGCGTTGGGCGGTTTGCTAATGGGTACGATTGTGACGGGCTTATTTGTAGCGATCTCCATGTGTACTGGTGGCGGTGCTTGGGACAATGCCAAGAAATATATCGAAGAGGGTAACTTCGGCGGTAAAGGTTCTGATGCGCACAAAGCAGCAGTGACTGGCGATACGGTAGGCGATCCCTACAAAGATACTGCCGGTCCTGCAGTAAACCCACTCATTAAGATCATCAACATCGTGGCTTTACTAATCGTGCCGTTGCTACCGGTAATCAGTCGCTAAGAAAAAGTAATGAACGTAACAAACTAAAACGCCTAGCAATGCTAGGCGTTTTAGCATTAAGGGGTACTTGACAGGGGTAGTTCATTGAACTACCATTAGGTTAATGGATTTTGAATGGGATTGGGCTAAAAGTAACTCATGCCAGATTTCTCGAAATTTTGATTTTGCATATGTGATAACAATTTTTATAGATCCCGCGCTACTTATAGAGCGTGATCAACGTAGGGATTACGGTGAAGAGCGTTTTCGTGCGTTAGGCGTTATAGATGAAAAGGTCTTTGTAGTTGTTTTTACATCAAGGCATAGGGCTATCAGAATTATTTCGGCAAGAAGGGCTAATAGTAGGGAGGTCAAACGTTATGAAAAAAATAGTTCGCGTAAGTGTTGATCTAAATAATCCCAAAAGCTTTCCGAAGGGTTTTGTTAACAAGAAGTTGCTTGACGCAACTACTGAGCGTCTGATTAAGATGCACCAAAAAGAAGATGATGCTGATGCTATGCACGATGCTGCAAAGTACGCAAAGCGTGTGCGTGAGCGCATTGGTTTATCTCAACAGGAATTCTCTAATCATATTGAAGTTTCCTTGGAAACTATTCGAAATTGGGAGCAGGGGAAGCGTAGTCCCACGGGCGCAGCAAAAGCATTGCTAAAAATACTTGACCGTGCTCCAGAAGTGGCCTTACTAGCTCTGAGCAGATAAGAGCAGAGAGCGCATTAAACAAAAACGCCTAGCATTGCTAGGCGTTTTTTTATTAGCAAATCATTTAAAGCTTAATCCAAAGTTTCTAAATAACGCTGTGCATCTAAAGCAGCCATACAGCCTGTGCCCGCACTAGTGATGGCTTGTCGGTAGATGTGGTCTTGCACATCCCCAGAGGCAAATACACCAGGGATGTTAGTAGCGGTGGCATTACCCTCCAGGCCTGAGTGGGTCTTAATGTAACCATTGTGCATATCGAGCTGGCCAACAAAGAGTTCGGTGTTGGGTTTGTGTCCAATCGCAATGAATACGCCTGTGACAGCAATGTCTTCTGTGCTGCCATCTTGTTTCTTGATGCGCGCACCAGTTACACCTTTTTCATCGCCAAGGACTTCGTCAAGTGTAGCGTTGAGTTTGAGCTCTACTTTACCTTCAGCAACTTTAGCCATAAGGCGATCATTCAAGATTGGTTCAGCACGGAATTTATCGCGCCGGTGAATGACGGTAACCTTTTTTGCAATACCGGTGAGGTAGAGCGCTTCTTCAACTGCAGTGTTACCACCACCAACTACGCAGACATCTTGATTGCGGTAGAAGAAACCATCGCAAGTGGCACAACCAGAAACACCGCGACCCATAAAAGCTTCTTCGCTCGGTAAGCCAATGTATTGAGCAGAAGCCCCAGTGGAAATAATCAGTGCATCGCAGGTATAAGTTCCGGAGTCGCCAACGAGACGAATCGGTTTCTCAGTAAGGGCTGCAGTGTGTATATGGTCAAAAATGATCTCGGTATTGAAGCGCTCAGCATGCTTTAAAAAGCGTTCCATAAGCTCGGGGCCTTGGACGCCATCGGCATCAGCAGGCCAGTTTTCGACGTCTGTGGTGGTCATTAACTGACCCCCTTGAGCCAAGCCGGTAATGAGGGTAGGCTTTAAATTGGCTCTAGCAGCATAGACTGCAGCTGTATAGCCGGCAGGGCCAGAACCGAGGATAAGAACTTTGGAGTGTTTTGGGGTATTTGTATTCATACCCAAATTATAGATTTGCTTGTTTACAATCAGTAGAACATGGCGCGAACTGTATACCCGAAGTCCCCAATGACCCGGCCTCCTGAAAACGGTAGTCAGGGCCGGATGCCCCGCCTGCTAATGGAGGCCCGCTGGTTTATCTCCTTAGGCTTATGCCTTGGTTTATTTGCTATTTTGCTAAGTTATTCCAAAGCCGACCCCGCTTGGTCACATGCTAGTTTTGAGGCTCCCAGGAACCTAGGTGGGCGTTTTGGGGCTTATTTAGCCGATTTAATGCTCTATATCTTCGGAATCTCTGCCTTTTGGTGGGTAGTGCTATTTGGGCGGCGCGTGCTGAATGGTTGGCGTGAACTTTGGAGTATTCCGCTTCCCCCAGACCCTGAGGCAAAACCGGATTCTTTAGTAGTTCGCTGGTTGGGCTTTGGGTTGACTTTAATCTGCAGTATGGGTCTTGAGTCTATTCGGATGCATTCTATGTCCTGGGAGCTTCCTAGGCCTCCTGGCGGCATTTTGGGGGAGTTGATTGGTGATCCCCTGCAAATGTCCTTGGGTTTTACTGGCGCAACACTCATTTTTCTATTTGGCCTCTGTGCTGGTTTGTCTTTGTTCCTCCATTTTTCTTGGTTGGATGTCGCTGAAAAAGTAGGACGTTTTTTAGAGGTGAGCTTTTACCGCATTCGTGAACGTCGCGATAGTGAAGCAGATCGCAGGCTAGGCGAGGCTGCTGCTGAAGAGCGTGAAGAATTTGTGGAAGAGTTTCGTGGCCGGGTGGAAGTTGCCGCCCCCGTACAAATTGTGCGGGCGCCAGCAGAGATTCCAAAAAGTGCCCGTGTCGAGCGCGAGAAACAGCAACCCTTGTTTGTGGATATCCCCGATTCAGAATTGCCACCACTGGCATTGCTGGATCCTGTACCAGAGGTAAAAGAAACGATTTCTGCCGATGTATTGGAATTCACATCCCGTTTAATTGAGCGCAAGCTCGCAGAATTTAATGTTCAGGTAACGGTAATCGCGGCTTATCCTGGCCCAGTTGTTACCCGTTATGAGATTGATCCCGCAGTGGGCGTAAAGGGCAGTCAGATTGTGAATCTTTCTCGTGATCTAGCGCGCGCTCTAGGCGTAGTTAGTATGCGTGTAGTAGAAACCATCCCTGGTAAGACCTGTATGGCTTTGGAATTGCCAAATCCAACACGCCAATCTGTCTATCTGTCTGAGATTTTGACTTCCCAAGTCTACAATGATAACCATTCATTATTAACGCTGGCTTTAGGTAAAGATATTGCCGGTAGTCCGATGGTGGCTGACTTAGCTAAGATGCCACACTGCTTGGTAGCAGGTACTACTGGTGCTGGTAAGTCAGTCGGTATTAATGCCATGATTCTCTCTCTACTCTTTAAGGCTAAACCTGATGAGGTAAGACTCATCATGATTGATCCGAAGATGCTGGAGATGGCGATGTACGACAAGATCCCCCATTTACTTTGCCCAGTTGTGACGGATATGAAACAAGCCTATAACGCGCTGAACTGGGCAGTGAATGAGATGGAGCGCCGCTATAAGCTCATGAGTAAGTTTGGTGTGCGGAACTTGGCTGGCTTTAATAAGAAGATTCTAGAAGCAGAAGAAAAGGGTGAGAAGCTCACCAATCCATTTAGTTTGACTCCAGATGATCCTGAGCCAATCTATAAAGCACCTGTCATTGTGATCGTGATCGATGAGTTGGCTGACTTGATGATGGTGTCTGGTAAGAAGATCGAAGAACTCATTGCGCGAATTGCACAAAAAGCCCGCGCTGCTGGTATTCATTTGGTTTTGGCAACCCAACGCCCAAGCGTGGACGTGATTACGGGTTTAATTAAAGCAAACGTGCCAACCCGCATCTCGTTCCAGGTGAGCAGCAAGATCGACAGCCGCACCATTTTGGATCAGCAAGGCGCGGAAGCACTACTCGGCATGGGTGACATGCTTTATATGGCGCCAGGTACTGGCTTGCCAGTACGCGTTCACGGCGCCTTTGTGTCTGATGATGAAGTGCACCGGGTTGTTGAATGGCTTAAAGAAAAGGGCGAGGCCAACTACATTGATGGCGTCCTCGAAGGCGTCGATGAATCCAATGGCGACGCCCTAACCGGCGAGAGCGGTGGTGAAGCAGACCCACTGTATGACCAAGC